>Ga0247763_1000030_pt1 | contig 55641 bp, 46 predicted proteins | sample UWRJL141409B4_FD_179926 | JGI IMG/M metagenome (GOLD analysis project Ga0247763, IMG submission 179926) | Plant litter microbial communities from Arlington Agricultural Research Station in Wisconsin, United States - UWRJ-L141-409B-4 | ecosystem: Environmental > Terrestrial > Plant litter >... | reverse complement strand
GGGCTCTCGTCATCATGAGCAGCGCGCGCGTCTACAGCAACGCCGGCAACCGCGCCCTGCTCGACCTGCTCGCGCCGGGCGCCCGCCGCGTGCTCGATGTGGGCTGCGGCGCCGGCGACAACGCCGCTCTGCTGCGCGCTCGCGACCCCGCGTGCGAGGTGCACGGCATCACCCACTCGCACGCCGAGGCGGAGCTCGCGGCTCCGCACCTCAGCCGCCGCTGGGTGCTCGACGTCGAGCAGCAGTGGCCCCGAGAGCTCGAGCAGGAGCGCTTCGACGTGCTACTGTTCTCGCACGTGCTCGAGCATTTGCGCGAGCCGAGCCGGGTGCTCGCTCGCTTCTGCCGCCTGCTCCAGCCCGGCGGAAGCGCGCTCATCGCCGTGCCCAACGTGCTCTCGTGGCGGCAGCGCCTGAGCTTCCTCGCCGGGCGCTTCGAGTACGCCGAGAGCGGCGTGCTCGACTCCACCCACCTGCGCTTCTTCACGTATTTCACCGCAGACGCCTTCTTGCTCGCCGACGCGCCGGCCCTCGTGCTCGACGAGAAGCGGGTGACGGGCAGCGTACCGCTCTGGCTGCTGCGCCGGCACCTCCTGCCGTCGAGCCTCAGCGCGGCGATCGATGGGCTCGGATGCCGCCTGCGACCGAACCTGTTCGGCGCGGAAATCTTGCTGAAGGCGAGCAAACGATGAGCGCGCAGCCCGGAGACGAGGTCGCCGTCTGCCTGCTCACGTACGATCACGCCGCGATCGTGGAGTCGACGCTCGACTCGGTCCTCGCCCAGAGCCTCGGCGGCTTCGAGCTGATCGTGAGCGACGACGGCAGCACCGACGGCACCTGGGAGATCATCACGCGGCGCGCGGCGGCCGACCCGCGCATCACCGCCGTGCGTACACCGCGCAACCTGGGGATGCCAGGTAACGCCAATTTCGCCGCGAAGCACTCGTCGCGACCCTACCTGGCGCTGCTTCACCACGACGATCTGTATCGGCCCGATCTGCTGGAGAAGTGGCTGGCAGTGATGCGGCGCCAGCCCGACGTCACGTTCGTGTTCAACCCCTACGCGGTCTATGCCGAGGAACGCGTGCTCGGGCACCCATTCAGCGACGAGCGCCTGGACGGCAAGCGCTTCCTCGAAGAGCACCTTTTCCCGCGCTGGGGCTGCCCCGTGCGGGGCACCGCCATGATCCGGCGCAGCGATTTCGACGCCCTGGGCGGCCTGCGCGAGGAGTTCGGGCTGCTCGCCGATGTCGACCTCTGGATGCGGCTGGCGGCTCGCGGCGCGGTGGGCTACGTGCCCGAGCCGCTGATCACGGTGCGGCAGGCGCGGCCCGCCTACTACCCGGAGGCGTATCAGGGCAGCGTCTGGTCGTGGCGTCGGCAGCGCTACCTGTACGATATCCACGCGCAGAACCGGCTCGAGCACTTCGACCAAGGCACCTGGCGCGGGCGCCTCGAGCTGCTCGAGTTCCGCACGCGGCTCAGCCTGGAGACGGCGAAGTGGCTGAGCTACGCGCTCTTGCGCCGCAAGTGGTCGATGTTCGATGCAGCGGGGGATGCGATCACCCTGCACGATCAAGCCTGGCTCTCGGCTTATCGCGCGCTCCTGGCAGGCGTGGCGCGCGCGGCTCGGGGCCTCGCCACCGCGCCGGGCGGCGAGCGATGACGTCGACGGCCGAGTCGAGAGGGGCGCGAGGGTCGGGCGCGAGCGGGCTCGGCCGGCGCGCGCTGCACGGCAGCATCGCGGGTGCGGTCGCGTTCGTCGTCAACCTGCTGGCGGCGCTGCTGTTCGTGCCGGTGCTGCTCGAGGCCTGGGGCGCCGAACGCTACGGGCTCTGGCTCGCGCTGCAATCGCTGTTTGGCGTGCTGGTCACGCTCGACACCGGCCATCACACCTTCGTGGGCAACGAGCTGCTGCGGCTGTATCCGACCGATCGCGAGGCGGCGCGCGCGATGCTCGCCTCCGGGTTGATGGGGTCTGCGCTGCTCGGTGGGCTAGAGCTGTGCGTGCTCGGGCTGCTGGTGTTCGGCGGCAGTTTGCCGTGGGCGCTCGGTAGCTCCGATCGCCCCCTCGCTCCCGGCGTGACGCTCGCATTCACGCTGCTGATGCTGGGGTGGGTCGTGCAGGGGGCCGCCGGAGGCGTGTGGGCGCGGCTGTATCCCGCAGCGGGCCAATACGCCCGCAGCGTGTGGTGGGGTATCGCCCAGCGCGTGCTGCAGACACTGGTCATCGTGGTCGCGGTGTGGCTCGGCGCCGGCATCCTGGTCGCGGTGCTGGCCTCGACGCTGGCGGCGCTCGGCTACGCGCTCTGCTCATTCTTTGACGCGCGCAAGCGCTTTGCGGATCTGTATCCGTTCTGGCGGGGCGCGCGCCTCGAGCTGGCGCTCGCGAATCTGGCGCGCTCGATGCTCGTCACGGCGGCGGCGCTCACGACCCAGCTGTCGCAGCACGGCGTCATCTTCGCGCTCTCCAGCGGTGTAGGCCTCGCCAGCGTGCCGGCGTTCACCACGACGCGCACGCTGGCCAACGTGTTCGTGCAGGCGGCTGGCGTCGTGACGGGGCCTTTGCTGCCGGATATGGTGCGCCTCGTCGCCTTCGGCGAGCACCGCAAGCTGGCCGATCTGGTGCGCGCCATCTGGTTCGTGACCGGGGTGCCCGTCAACCTCGGTTTGTGCCTGGGTGTGCCGCTGTTTGGGCCTCTGTATGCGGCGTGGACGGGAGGGGCCATGGCCTTCGACGCGGAGCTCTTCGCGTGGCTCGGCCTCGCCATCGCGCTGCGCTGCTTCGGGGCGCCCTTCACCGCGCTGATCGGAGGTCTGAACGCGCTGAGAGCGCAGCTCTGGTGTGCGCTTGGTCAGAGCCTCGTGCTGCTGGTTGGCCTGGTCGCCAGCGTGCCGAGCCTCGGGCTGCGCGGGGCCGGCGTCGCGCTCGCGCTCGCCGAGCTGTGCGGATCGGTGGCGCTGCCCGCGCTGCTGCTCCGGCGCATCGAGCCGGAGCTGATGCGTGCGCTCGGAGGCCGAGCGGCGCTCGTCTCGCTGCTCTCGTGCGCGCTGGTGGCCGCGACCTTGCTCGGCGTCGCGCGTGGCTGGGTCGGGCGGCTGCCGGCGATGGCAGTTGCCCTCGGCGCAGGCGGGCTGCTCTACTCGGTGCAATGGTCGGGCCTCGGCGCTTCCATGCAGGGTCGGTTGCTCGGGATGTTGCGCGCGCCGCGGCGCCCGGCGGGTGCTCCATGAGCGGGGATGTCGCCGGAAGCCTCGTCGCCGGGGGCGATGTAGCCAGCAGAGGCGAGCGGTGACCCCGGATAGCGCCGTGCTCGAAGAGCGCTTCGAGAACTCCGATCTCGGCGCGCGCAAGCCGTTCGGAGCGCACGCGGCGCTCAGCCTGCTCGTGCTCGCGCTCGGGGCGTACGCCAAGGCGAGCGACGAGGCCTCTGACACGGGCGTCCCGTTCGCGTTCCCCGCGCTGTGCCTGCTCGTGCTCTGCTATGCGGCGCTGCAGGTGCTGCTCGTGCGTCGCCATCACTCCGAGCTGTGGGCGGTGAACCCGGCGGTGCAGGCGGCGTTCTTCCTGCATCTCCTGCCGACCGCCAGCGCCCTCGCCTTGCCGTTCTTGCCTGAGGAGCTGCAGACGGGCGTCGGATTCGATCCGTTCAGCGATCAGTGGGCCGTGCGCTATGAGTGGCTCAACCTGGTCGGCGTGGTGTCGCTCTGGACGGGGTACTGGTCCGGCGTCGCCCACTGGGGGGCTCGCTGGGTCGCCTCGTCCACGTTGCTCCATCGCGTGATACGGCCGGCCTTGTCCCTGAATGTCGGAGTCGCTCTCGTCCTCGTGCTGGTGTCGAGCGGCTTTCGCCTGCTCACCATCCGACTCGGCCTGTACGGATACTCCGCGTCGCCCGAGCGGCGCGAGCTGGCCGAGGCCTACAGCCAGTATCTGGCGATGGCTGGCGACCTCGGCAAGGTCGTGCTGGTGGCGGTGAGCCTCGCTACCTTCGAGGGCAAGATCCGCAAGTGGCCGATGCTGGCGCTGCTCTTGACCGAGACGGTGTTCGGCGTGCTTTCGGGCTTCAAGAGCGCAGTGGTGTTGCCCTTTGTGATCGTCGGGCTCTGCGCCTACGGCATCCGCGGCCGATTGCCCGCGATCCTCGTGCCGTCGGTAGCGGCGGGCGTGTTCGTGGCGTACGCGCTGATCCAGCCGTTTCGCGAGGCGCGCTTCAAGGAGTTCGAGTTCGACGAGACCAGCGTCTCCTCGATCGTCGATACCTTCGTCGCCAGCCGCGACTCGGCCTACGCTCAGGCCGAGCCCGATGGGCCCGTGGCGCGAACGACCGCGAGCCTGTTCGTTCGCGTGAGCGACGTGGCCACGGCCGCGAACGGCATCGAGTTTGCCGCGCGCTGGGATGTCTTGCCGGAAGGGTCGCCCGAGTTCCTGAAGGACATCGCGCTCTCCCCGCTCTACAGCGTCGTGCCGCGGCTGATCTGGGAGGGCAAGCCGATCAACGACGTCGGCGTCTGGTACACACAAGTGGTGATGGGCGAGGGGACGACCTCATCCACCGCCATGTATCCGGTGACTTACTTGAACTTCGCCGGCGGCGCCGTGGCCGTCGTGCTCGGATTTCTCGCGGTGGGCATCATCCAATCGGCGCTGTTTCGCGGGGTCTCTGCGCACCGTGGCGCGGCCGTCTTCCTCGCCGTCTGCCTGAGCGGCTCGCTCGGCCATGTCGACAGCGTCTACTATTCGTTCTTCATCTCGCTGATCCGCAACCTGCCCCTGCTGTTTGCCTTGCAGTGGCTATTATTTCGTGACGAGCGCGCCGCTAGCGGCGCCGAGCCAGCGGCGCGAGAGGGCTAGCGGGATAGGCTGCTGGCGCGCCGCGCGCGCCGGCGCCAGAGGCAAACTGCGAGCAGCCCGGACAGGCCGAGCGGAAACGACGGCGACGCCTCGAGCGATCGCGCGCCGCCGAGGCTGCACGCGCCGCCGTCGAGGTTCCTCGAGCCGCCCGACGGGGAGGGAATTCCAGCGTTGTAGCCGTCGAGCAGGGTGCCGATCACCTCGCTGTTATCGGCGACGACTTGCCCCTCGCCGGTCGCAGCCAGCTGCAGCACGCGGAAGTTCGGGGGCGTGTCGCTCGTGGCGTCCGGCCACTGTCCGATCGTGCCGGGCGTGCCACGGATCGACGTGCCCTGCGGCAGGTCGATGCGCCACGGGGCCTCGAACTCGTACACGCTCGGGTCACACTCGATCACCTGCGTGGCCTGGTGGATGTTGCTCACCTCGGGCAGGTCGGGGTTGAACAGGAACACAGGGTCGACCGTCATTTCCGCGGCCGACAGCGTCGAGTACAAGCGCGTCGTGTAGGGGGAGCGATCGATCAGCTCCTGCACGCTGCGCAAGGGCTCGATCACGTCCGTCTCGATCGCGCTCAGCAGCTCGACCGGCGAGAACGTGACCTGCTCGGAGTAACAGCCGGGGCAGCGCCGGAAGTCATCGAAGCCGACCTCGGGAGCGAGAACCACCGAGCGGCGCACCGCGTCCCAGAACCCGCTCCAGGCCTGGTAACGCTGGAACACGGCCTGGAACAGCTCGTCGAAGCTGAAGTAGGTGGCGTTCTTCACGCTCTGCCACTCGGTCTCTTCCGATTGCTGCCACACCACGTCGGCGAGCAGGCTGGAGGGGCCGGCGAACTCGGTGACGAAGCCCTTGCCACCCGCGTCATCGGCCGCTTCGGTCACCACCTGCTCGTAGTTGCTCGAGGCGTTGAACCAGTTGACGCGCGCCTCGTTGAGCTCGAGCGCGTTGTAGTTCATCGGCACGGCTCGCGCGTTCGACAGGGCCCACGTCATCACCCCCATGTCTTGGTTGGCGGCGACGGCGGTGAGCTTGATCGGGATCATGGGGGCGCTCGCGGCGTACGTGATCGCGATCGGCCGGATCGAGCCGGTGTCAGAGCCCTTCGTCAGCTTCAGCGCGAGCAGGTACATGCCGTCAGCGAGGTAAGGGCCCATCAGCGCGGCGCCATCTGGCGTCACGTCGTAGCCGTTCGCGCCGAGCCACTCGAGCGCGGGGGCGACCGGGTCGCTCTGATCGCTCGGGTCTACCGAGATCACCGACCACTCGAACGCACCGACCACGCCGGAGGCCTCGACGCTGACGGAGCCTCCGTCGGTGTCGGGAAGGTCGCATCCCGCGAGCAAGGGGTTGTCGTCGCACGTCTCCCGCACCGGAGTAGAGACAGCGCCATCTCCGCGGCTCGTGCGGCACCGCCCCTCGACCGTCTGTGTCAGGTTGAACTGCGGATTGGTGGCGAACTGCAGCCGGGTGAACGCGATGTCGGAGGCGACGCCGAGCTCGTCGCCCTGGGGCACGGTGCTGATCGGCAAGAGCCACGAGAAGCTCTCCGACGGGCCGTCGTAAAGGATCTGGATCACCGCCGTGATGGTGCCGTCGCCGTTGTCGGCGAAGATGATGCGTTCGGCGGCCTGATTGACCGGCTGCTGCTGCGAGCAGAAAAAGCCGCCGCAGGCGCTCGCCGGGGCGCTGGTGAGCGCGGTGGCGGCCGAAAGCAGCGTCAGTATCGTGAGTTTTCGCCAGCTTGGGTGGTTCATGACAGTTCCCCGGTCCGATGGAGGCCCGCGCCAGGTGGGGCCTAGCATGGAAATCCACCCCGGGCCCGCATCCCGCCCGGCACTCCGTTGGCGGCGTCGCTCGAAGCGGCGCGTTGCGCTCGCCGCTGGTGTGGTCGCGGCCGCGCCATGGTCACGGCCTCCTTTTGGTCACAGCCTCGCCGTGCTCAGCACCGCGTCGCGCTCGACGCTCGCGCTCGCGCCCTCGAGGTTCTCGACATCGACCTGGACGCGCACCGTCAGCCCGTCGCGATCCGTGCCGGGCGGTACCAGCCCGCCCGTCATCACGAGCAGCGGCAGCAGGTCGCACACGTCCGGGCTGCGGCAGAGCAAGAGGCGAGGGCTCGGGCCAGGAGGCGCGTTGACGGCGTCGCCCGTGGCGGCGTTGGTGATGGTCACGCCGACGAAGGCGCGGTTGCCGAGACCGCTCGCGCGCACCGCCAGCAGGGCGTGCGTGCCGCCTTGACCGAAGGTCTCGAGCGGAATCGCCGCTCCCGGTTCGAGGGGCACGAACTCGAGCCCATCGGCGCCGCCGGGCAGGCCCACGTCTACCCAGACCTCGGCGCTCGGAGCGTCGGCCTCGCTCGCGCAGCCCAGCGCCACGAGCAGTGCGACGCCCCTGCCGCTCGGGGTGCCCGGCCACCGCAGCCGTCGCTCCGTCGCGTGCCGTCGAGTTTTCGTCCACATCAAGCGCCGTTCGGGAGCCTGGCACGGCGCGGCGCGCGCGTCACGCCGCCGGGGGCGGCCTGGGCCGCGCGTGCGTCACGCGCCGCGGCACGCCGGCGCGTCGCGTGCTACTGCCAAGGAATCATGTCCAGCAGAACCGAGCGGCAGGCGCGCGCGCGCACTCGGCGGTTCGGGCTCGGCGCGGGGCTCGCAATGCCGGCGCTCACGGCGCTGGCGGTCGGCTGCGGTTCGGCGCCGGCGGAGCCCGGCGCACCGCCCGTGTTTCGCCTCGCTGTCGAGAGCGCTGACGCGGCGCTGCTCTCCGTCAGCGGCACGGGCGCGGACGATGTCTGGCTTGCGGGCGCCGACGCCGGGCGTGGCCCGCGCGTGTTGCACTGGGACGGAGCCGCTTGGCAGGCGCTCGATGCGGGCGTCGCCGCCGATCTCTGGTGGGTGCAGGCGCTGCCGAGCGGCACCGTGTACCTCGCGGGGGGGCGCGCGACCGTCCTGGTCTGGCGCGGGGGCTCGTTCGAGCGAATGAGCCCGCCCGGCCTCGCTCGGGACACGATCTTCGGGGTGTGGGCGGCTGCCGATGACGACGTGTACGCCGTCGGTTCGGCGGCGGGCCGCAACGGCTTCGTATGGCACCACGATGGGCGCGGCTGGAGCGAGCTGCCGCTGCCAGCGGCGCTGCCTCGGAACGCCGACGCCGACGTCCCGGGCTTCTTCAAGGTCTGGGGCGCGTCCCCCGACGACGTCTGGGTGGTCGGCGACGGCGGCGTCGTGCTGCGAGGCAACTCGCGAGATGGATTTGCCACGGTGCCGACGGGCAGCGACGAGCGCTTGTTCACCGTGCACGGAGCTGCGGGGCAAGTGGTGATGGTCGGCGGCTCCGGCAACGGCCTCGCGCTCCAGGCCGACGGCGAACGGCTCATGCCGGTGACGCCTCCAGGCGCGAGCTTGCTCCAGGGCGTCCACGTGTCGGCCTCGGGGGGCGTGTGGACAGTGGGCCTGGGCGGCAACGTCTACGCTCGCGCGAACGCCAGCTCCGAGTGGTCGGCTGTGTTACCCGACACTCCGGTGCAGTCGCTCCACTCCGTCTGGGTCGATCCCGAGGGCGGCGTCTGGACCGTCGGGGGCAACGTCCTCAGCGACTCGCTCGACCGTGGCGTCGCGCTGCTCGCCTCGCCGCGCGACGGTGTCGAGCCGCTGTCCTTGCCCGAAGTCGACGAGCCCGCCCCCGCCTGTCCTGTCGAAGAGATCGATCCGGTGCCTGGCGCGTCGATCGCTCGCCGCTGGAACGAGCAGCTGCTCGCGGCCATTCGTCGCGACCTGCCCCGCGCGACCGTGCACGCGCGCAACCTGTTTCACCTGTCGGTCGCGCTGTGGGACGCCTGGGCCGCTTACGACGAGCGAGCGGTCGGGTACGTCTCGAGCGAGCGTCAGGGCGCGCCCGACGTCGACGCCGCGCGGCGAGAGGCCATCTCGTACGCCGCCTACCGCGTGCTCAGCGAGCGGATGGCCTCGGCTACGGGCGGCGCCGTCTCGCTCGCGTGCTTCGCGGCGCTGATGCGCGAGCTCGGCTACGACCCGGTCGACGCGGAGCTCTCGGGCGACACTCCGCGCGCCCTCGGGGAGCGTATCGGTCGGGCGGTGCTCGACGCCTACGCGCTCGACGGGGCGAACGAGGCGGGCAACTACGCCGACCCCGAGGACTACCAGGTCGACGACGCCCCTCTCTCCGCCGATCTGCCGGGCACCGTCGCCCGCGATCCGAGCCGCTGGCAGCCGTTGCTGCTGAGTCGTGCCATCAGCGCCAACGGCATCCGCCTCGGCTCGGGGGTGCAGAGCTACCTCGGCGCGCACTGGGGCGGTGTCGCACCTTTCGCCATGACGCGGCCCGCGCCCGACGCCCCTTATCTCGACCTCGGAGGCAGCCCGCTCGCGCTCGACGCCGCCCGGCTCACGGCCGTCGTGGATGTCATCGCGCGCAGCGCTCAGCTCGCGGTCGCCGACGGGGTGCGTTGGGACGTCTCGGCGGATCGCGCTGCGGCGCCCGGCAGTGCTCCGGCAGCTGTTCCCGCCATCAACCCGAGCAGCGGCACGCCCTACGCCAGCCGCTCCGTGTTGCGCGGTGACTACACCCGCGCGCTCGTCGACTACTGGACGAACGGGCCCGGCAACGAGACGCCCCCCGGACACTGGAACCTGCTCGCGAACGCCATCGCCGATGACCCGCGCTGCGAGCGACGTCTGTTCGGGCGCGGCGCGCCGCTCGACCCGCTCGCGTGGGACGTGCACGTGTACCTCGCGCTCGACGGCGCCCTGCACGACGCGGCGGTCGTCGCGTGGGAGCTCAAACGACGTTACCCGAGCGCCCGTCCGATCACCCTCGTGCGTCACTTCGCCGGGCTCGGACAGAGCTCCGACCCAGGGGCTCCCTCTCACCATCCCGGCGGCCTCCCGCTGGTGCCGGGATCCATCGAGCTGATCACCGAGGCGAGCGCCGAGCCGGGCGAACGCCACGCGCACCTCGCGCGCTATGCGGGCGAGCTGGCGCTCCTCGCGTGGCCGGGAGAGCCCGGCGATCGCGAGCAGCGGGCGTCGGGGCTCGCCTGGATTCGCGCCAAGGACTGGGTGCCCTATCAACCTCACGCCGTCGTCGGACCGGCGTATCCCGGCTATGTTTCCGAGCACGCCGCCTTCGGCCACGCCGCCGCGACGGTGCTGAGCGCGCTGACGGGCAGCGCCTATTTCCCCGGGGGCCTTGGCGGTGTGCGCGTGGAGCGTCTTCGAATCGAGCGCGGCCCATCCGAGCCCATCGAGCTCGAGTGGGCCACCTACGCCGAGGCTGCCGAGCAGGCGGGCGAGGCCGGCGTCTGGAGCGGAACGCAGCTCGCGCCTGACGTCAGCGCGGGGCGCAGCGTCGGGGCGCGCGCGGGTGAGCTCGCGATAGAGCGCGCTGGTCGCTCGTTCGGTACTCCAGCTGGCGGCGGCTGAGCGCGCCGCTCACAGCTTCCAGAGCCGGCACCACCAGTGCGCATCCACCGGGATGGGGAGCTCGGGCAAGTCGCACCATCTGCGGTTCGGGTGATAGTAGATGCACTCTTTACAGCGCTGGATGTCTTCGCCCTGACCCATGCTGTAGTTGGTGAAGCCGCCGATGCGCAGGCGCCCGATCAGATCGTTCTCGTGCAGCGCGCGCAGCTCTTCCACGATGGCGAGGAACTCGTGTTGCGTCTTCGGGAACGGCTCGAGGATTGCGTCGATGCCGAACTGGAGCAAGCCGTCGGCCCACACCCGCACCGTGTCGTCAGTGGCGCGGTTCAGGAGGTTGAGCACGAGCCCTTGGTGCGCCACTTGTCGGTCGGCGATGACGAACAGCAGGTGCTCGGGGTCGAACGCGAGCGCCGACCAGTTGCGCAGGCGCGTCGCGGTGGTGAGCTGCATGTTCAGGATCGTGAGGCGCTCGCCCGTGGTCTTGTGGAAGATCGCCGGCAAGCGCGGCGCCGAGCGGTTGAAGAACTGGGAGAGCACGGCGGCCATGGCGTCATCGAAGGTGAACTCCGTGTGGTCGCCGTAGCCGCGATAGACGTGAGTGAAGGTCTGCTTGGCCGTGTCGAGCGTGCCCGACGCCAGCACGTCCCGCATGCGCCCGAAATCGGGCGCGTCGCTCTCGCTCGCGGCTGCCACTGCCTCCCGCACGAGCGGGAAGGTCGAGCCGAGATTGCGCGCCGAAGCCACGGAGAGCACCAGGACCTTGTCCCCCACCACCTGAGCAAACAAGCGCTCCTGGCGCGTCGTCCAGAACGCTGACTCCACGACGCCCACGCGCGTGAGCGCCGCGGCGCGCGCGCTCGATGAGTCTGGCGAGGGTTCTGCGGGGAATAGCCACTGGCTGAGCGCGATCAGCTGGGCCAGCTCGACCTCGGGGGCTTGCTCCGTTGCCGGCCCGCGCAGACAACCCTCCCCGTATCTGACATTCACCAGCCCGGCAGCGAGCGTGCCCGGTGTGCTAGCGATGCCGCGGTCGAGCACGTCGCTGTAGACCGCGTCTTCCAGGTTCGTGCGGATCTGCGATTCCCAGTGGCTCATCCAGATACCTCGTTGCTGCTCGTCTCGATTGAACTCTGGCCGACGACTGACCGGATGATCGCTAGGATCGGATCTGGCAGCCTGCCGGCGGCCTTGCTGGACAACTCGGCGAAGATGGCACTGCCGTCTACCGCGCCTCCGGGCCACTTCTTTCGCAGCGCATCTTCGAACGCAGGGTGGCCGTCGTTCGCTGGGTGAACGAAGACTGCCCCCGGGTCAGGCAATAGTCCGGAGTAGACGAGCTTGTCATCCTGGACACTCAGCGCGTGCAGCGAGAGCGGCAGCGGCACGCGCGCCTTGACGAAGCGCTGGCGCGCCTCGACGAACGCGAGCGAGGCATCGAGCAGCGCCTCGGCCAGGGCGCTCGTCGACTCGCGCGTGGCGAGCCGTCGCCCCAGCACCGCGGCCAACGTGGGCACGCGGCACGCGGCCTGCCAGACCCAGTAACGATCCGCCTCTTCGGTGAGCGCGACACAGCGGGGGCGCGATAGATACTGGCTGAGCTGGCGCTCGCGCAGCACCTCTTCGGCGAAGGCTCGACGCGCGGCGCGCGCGTCGGGTGCGCTGCGCAGCGTGCGCGCATACCAGCCTGGCGCGAGCTCCCCGATCCAGCGCCCGCGGGCGTCTTCCAGCGCCGTGGCGTCCGAGTTGATGTGCGTCTCGAGGGTGCTCCACCAGGAACGCCGCCACACCGCGAGCGGTGCGCGTGCGTGGCCGGGCATGCGTGGGCCGGGGAACTCGAGCGGCGCCCGAGACTCGTTGCTCGTCGTGCGTGCGGCTGCGTCGATGTCCGCTTCGAGCGATGGGGGCAGGCTCTGGATCACCTCGTCGCTCGGCACCGGCGCCGGCGGAGGGGCCGTGCTTCGTCGCGCCTCGGCGAAGAAGGCCTGCAGCCCCGGCGGCGTCTCGGGGATGCGAAACGACTCGCTCGACTCCTCGCCGGGCCTCCGCACCAGCTCGAGGCGGCGTGACGAGTCGAGCCCGACCGCCGCCGGCTGGGCGAGATCCGGCGGCGCCGCGGGCGGGTGGGCTTCAGGCTCGGACGCCGCGGTCACGGGCATCGTCTGTCGCTCGCGATCGAGCAGTTCGTAAGAAGCGCTCGGGGCGATGGTCGGCGCGTCGTTGGCCGGGCGCACGTCGAGTGATGGATCGCCGCCTTCACCGCGATGGGGCGCCGTCGACTCGTGCAGTGCGCGCCACGCGCTCGCGGGCATCACTGCCGGGCGTTCGAGCAGCGTCAACGACGGGCGCGGCGTCGGGGTGCGACCGTCGTCTCTTGGCTCGGCAATTCCACCGCGCAACAGCCGGAGCGGGCGGGCGGTGCCTGACGCATCTGCCGGGGCCGCCCCAGGCGACCGCGGCGACTCGTCTTCTTCGAGCGCCCCGGGCTCCGCGGCGGCGCGGGCGCCGGCCGCGATATCGCCGGCGGTGGCCGCCGGAGCGTCGGGCGCGTTCGCCGGCGCGCCCTCGCCATCGGGCGCTCGCTGCGAGGGAGGCGAGACGCCATGCGCGGTGAGCTCACCGCGCTCCACCAAGGCGCGCCATGCGCTCGCGGGCATCACCGCGGGGCGGCCCGCCTTCGCGCGCGGTGGCGCCGGGGGCGAGCTCACCGCTGGGGAAATGCTGAGCACCTCGCCCGCCTCGGGCCAGCCAGAGTCGACGGGATCTTCATCGAGCGTGAGCGCGCTCGGCGCTGCGGAGCTCGGCGCAATGGAACTCGCTGCAATGGCGCTCGCCGCAACGGAACTCGATGGGCTCGCCGCGGAGAGGGGCGCCGCATCCGGGCTGGCTGTCGAGGCGTTGGTCGAGAGCGTGGCCTTGGTCCGCGCCTCGCGCTCCGCGAGGATGGCGAAGTAGGCGCTGGCGGGCATCACGGCGGGCCTGGCGCCCCCGGCGGCGAACGTCTCGGCGGTGGCTCGAGGCGGAGCGGGCTGCGCCGGCGCCACCGGCGTCTGCAGCGCGAGATCGGTCCGCTCGGCGCCGGTGTGCGCGTCAGCCGAACGCCCCGAGTCCGCGTTGGCGGCGTCGGCGCGCGCCGTCTCGGCGGCATCTGCCGGCTGATCGCCCCGCGCCGCCGCCTCCTCTGCCGGTGCCACCTCGGGCGGCGATACAGCGAAGTAGGCGCTCGCCGGCATGACTGCGGGGCGCTCACCCTCGCCCGGACGCCATGCGCGCGCGGGCTCTCCCGCGGGATCGAGCCAACCCTTGGGGTGTGGCCCGGCGGGTGCGACCGCGTTCGGTTCGGGCACGGAGCGAGGCTCGGAGTAGGGGGGAACGAGCGCGCGGCGTGTGGAGCTCGCCGGCAGCGGCGCCGTCCCGGATGACGGCGGCGCAGAGCCAGGGGCGTCCACGGCTGGCACCAGCACCGATGCGGCGGAAGTGCGATGGGACTCGATGACGGCGGGCGCGTGCGCTCCTGCCGTCTCCACCGTCGCGTGCGGAGCGAAGGCGCCGAAGCCCTGGCGCGTGTCGGCGCGCAGCGCGGGCGTCGTGGTCGCCGCGCCGTCGGAGCGCGCCGCGATCACTTCGGTCGAGGGGGCCTTCGCGCCGGCATCGGCGCGGCTCGGGCGCACGCGCGTCGCCGTCGTGGTGGAATCGGTCACGGCAGCGCCGCGGCGCGCGCTAGCCGTGGTGCCCGTTGCGGGGTGACGCGACTGACGGCCTCGCGCGGGTTCGTCGCCGCCCGACGGCTCGGGGCTCTCGCTCGCCTTGGGGCGAGGGACAGCCCGGCTCGCGCCAGGAACCGAGGAGCTCGTTCGCGTCGAGGGGGTACGACGATTCGCGCCGCCGCTCGAGCGGCGCGTGGTCGGCTTCACGGGTAAATTCGACGCGAAGGGATGATCGGGCGGCAGCGAGGGCTGGCTCGTGCTCGCGCGCGGCGGTGCGCTCGAAGAGCGCGCGCTCATGGACGGATAAAAGCCCGAAGAGGATTTGGGCTTGCTCGCGTTGAACGGGAACGGCCCGGCGCCAGAAGCCGGCGCTTCATTGGACGTCGGCGAGCGTGCCGAGCCAGACGACGTGCTGCCCGAGGCCGCAGCTCGGTTCGAAGCGCGAGCACTGCCCGGGCGAGCGCTGTCGCCCCGGCTCCGAGCCGCTCGCGGCGGCGCAGAACTTTCGGTCGTGAGCGTCGGCGCTGCCGACGGCGATGAGGGGCGCAGCGAGCCGATCTGCGCCGTCTCCCGCCGCATGCGCTCGAACAGCTCTTCGCCGCTGTTGAACTCGGGGGGCTCCAGCAGGCCCCGCGCGACCAGCGCCCGGGCCCGATCGACCGCGTTGCGAACACCCGCGACGAACGCCGCGCGCAAGCCCTTGCCAGTGCTCGCAGACGTCGCGTAGACGTCTTTCCCGCAGGGCACGGGCAGGCGCCGCGTCAGCTCTTCCGGCGACAGGCTGCCCGGCAGATCTTGTTTGTTGCACTGGAGCACCACGCGGACGGGCACGTCGCGGCTCGACTCGGCGAGCCACGGCGCCATCTCCTCGTAGCAAAGCACCGCACGTTCGAGCGCGTCGGCTTGGGAATCGATGACCAGGATCACCGCGTCGGCCGAGCGCAGCAGCATCTCTCGCCGATCGCTCAACGCCACCTGTCCCGGCGTGGAGATGATCCGGCATTGAATCGGCTTGCCGTCGAAGGCCCCGCCCTCGTACTCGGCCCAGTCAAAGAACGCCGTCCGACCACGCCAGTCTCCCGGCGAGAACACGTCCTGCTCTGCGCCGCGCCCCTTGAGCTGCGGCATGAGCGCCTTCACCGACTGCGTCTTGCCGGCGAGCGGAGGGCCGGTGAAGACGACATTGACGACGAGGTGGTCGTTCTCGATCGCTGCCATCAGGACTTCCCGGCGCTGTCTCTGATCTTGGCCAGAGTCATCGTGATCATTCCGAGGTGCTCGCTCCGGTCGCAGGCGACGACGATCGCGGTATCCTCGAGGTGGGTGGCGCGGCAAATGACGAAGACCGTCTTGTCCCCCACGACGATCACTTCCTTCAGCTGCTGTTGATCGTTCTCCTCGATGAACGAACGCCGGAGCCCCTCCGCCATCCCACCCGCGAAGACCTCGCGCGCCGAGACGGCGAGCATGTCGAGCTCCTGTTGCAGGAGGTTGCCTGCTTCGACCGCCACGAACATCCCGGTGGTCATGTCCACAACGCCGGCCAACCTGGCCCCGGGCACACGCGAGTATGTCGTCGACGCCAGAGTCTCCACGTCCATCATTTCAGGCCTCTCGAGCGAATCAAAGGGTTGACCACGTTCCCCCGGGTACTCCGAGCGCTAGCGCGCTCGAGCGCTGCGCGGCTTGGGGCGAGGGAACGTCAGAGCGGCCAGCTCGTGGTCCCACCTCGCGGCCAGCTCGTGCGAATCAGAATCATCGACCTCGATGCCCCGCAGCAACTCTCGCGCATGAATCACGCGGTCGCCGCGGGCGTTGCGCACCTTGGCGAGCGAGCCGCCGGCGCCGCTCTGCGTGAGAGGGAAGAGCGCGATGCTCCCCTCCCGCGCCGACACCGCGACCGCGTCGCGACCCCCGAAGAACTCCGCATACACTTCGGCGTCGAGGTAGAGGCTCCCGTTTTCGATCCGTACCGTGGGTGAGGGTTTCATATCTGCCCTCCCTCCGCTGGCAGCGGCGCCATTGGAGCGGCTCGTCGCGAGCGCTCCCGCGCGTTCATGCGCTCCAGTACCAGATCGATCACTCGGACTACCGCGCGCTCGACCGGGTCGGATAACCCGACGCCGAGCTCGAGCGTCTGACCTTCGATGAGATATACGGTCACCCGCTCGGGAAAATCGCGGCCGTAGAGCTTTTTGCCGGCATAGATCGCATGATCCCAGCGAAAGCCGTGCAATCCATGACCAGGGTCGGGCACGTTCTGCAAGACGTCGCCCGGCACCTCGAAGATCGAGCCTGGCTCGGACTGGCTCGCGCTCGCGTCGATCAGCACCAGCTCGCTCGCGCCTCGCGCCTCGAACATCACCTGCATGCCGTTTGTGCCAGCATCGAACAGGTGCACGCCGGGTGCACGGACTCCTCCGAATCGAGCCATCAGACGTCGCACCACGGCGACGCCGGCGCCATCATCGCTCCGGTTCGGATTCCCGCACCCGATGATCGTCAGCCCCCCGTGATTCTCGAGCCCTCCGTGATTGTCGAACACAGCGCCCCACTCCGATCATTCTCAATGGCCATTCTAGTTCAGCGAGGCTGCCTCGGCCACACCCGCTCGCGCTTTGCCGGCCGAGGTGGGACGACGTCGTTCGCCGGCTCCCGCACCACTCGTCGAGCTCCGTCGAACCAGGGCACGCGCTGCGCGCGCGCTCGCACCGAGACCTTCACGCCGTCTTGAATCGCGCCAGCTCCTTCCCCGTCTTCGCATCGTGCGCATGCACCGTGCACACCAAGCACGAGTCGTACGAGCGGGCCACATGCCCTACCTCGACGGGATCGCTCTGATCCGCGATCGGCGTCCCCACGAGCGCCTCCTCGATCGGTCCGCGCTGGCCCCCCGCGGTCCGCGGACCCACGTTCCAGGTCGTCGGTGCGACGATCTGGTAGTTCTTTATCTTGCCGCGCTCGAGCTCGATCCAGTGGCAGAGCGCACCCCGCGCCGCCTCGGTGGCGCCCCAGCCTTGGCCGTCTTGCTCCTTCGGCTTGATGTAGAAGGGGTCGTTCAGCTTCAGCTCGCGCAGGCAGCGCTCGATCTGGCGATAGATGCACTTGAACTCGTGCATTCGCGCGAAATGGCGCAACAGCACGCTCGCGCCCCCCATCTTTCGGTACATATCGAGGACCAGGCCGTCTCTGTACTGCCAGGCCGCCATGTGATTGCCGCCGGCCACCAGCTGGCGCGCGAGCGGGCCAGCTTCCAGGTGGCCAAATTCGCCGTGCAAGACCGCGGTCGCCCACGAGTACTTGTTCTGGAAGTCGACGGAATTCTTTCCGGTCGGCGACGTGAAGCGCTGGAAGGGGTGCTTCGGGCCGCCGCTCTCGTCGTACCAGGCGTGCGCGACGTCTTCGAGAGTTCGCTCCTGCTCCATGAGCCTGTGGGTATCGGTCGCGCCGTCGTACACGCCGCTCGGTGCGAACACGGCAGCATTGCGGCCCGCGATCGTCGGCTTCTGATACTTGTCCTCGTGCGGCAGATAACCCCATGACACGTACTTGCCGAGGCCACTGCCGTACTTGTCGAGCCCGACGTCGAGGCCCATCCGCCACATCATGCCGAGGTCGGAGTTGGAGTGCTCCGGCTTCTCGTTCAGCCAGCTGTTGAAGTCATCGAGCGTCTTGATGTGTTCGTAGCGCTCGAGCGAGCAGCCGAGCCAGACGGGCTCGACCCAGGTGGACCGAAAGTATTCGAGGATCGACCAGGCGCGCGTGACGTCGGTCAACGTCGGGGCGCACATGACCCCACCCGGAACCATGTAGCTCGAGTGGGGCCACTGCCCGCCGAACAGGGCGTAGATCTCGACCGGCTTGCCCGACACGGTGATGCCGATCTCGTAGTTGGTGCCCGTGAACGGCGTCCAGCGGCGCACGGCCTCGGCGTAGTACTGACTGTGCTGGTAGTTCTTGTTGCACAGGTCGATCATGAACAGACCGTAGTGGTGCCGCGGCAAGCTCTGCAGCGTCTCTGTCAGCTGGCCGAGGTTGCGCGTGATGATCGCGTTGCGCGGGACCGTGGTCTGCCACGCCGTGTCGAGCGCCCAGGCGGCGCACGAGAGATGCGACGCCCCGCAGATGCCGCAAGCGCGGGGCGTGACGACCAGTCCTGCCTGGGGATCCTTGTCGCGCAGGATGATTTCGAAACCACGGAACAGTTCGGCCGACGTCCAAGCATTGACGACCACTCCACCGCTGATGTCGACCCGGACGTCGAGATCTCCCTCGACCCGACCTACGGGGGAGATGTCGAGGGTTTGCACTGATGCTGTCATGCTCGCTCGCTGCTCGCAGAGGAGGTGGGCCTCATACGACGAAGATGTCCTCTTCGGCCCATGCCGGAGCTGCCGCCTTGGCGGCGGCGCTCAGCTTGAAATAGCCGCTCTTGTCGACGCCCGCCGGCAAGTCTTTGGGGATGCCCATGATGGTCTGCGTCTTGAACACGGTGCCAGGGGCCAGGTCGAAGAACGGGAATTCGGGCTCCGTGCAGCCGAGGCAGGGCATGCCAGCGCGCGTCTTTGACGATTGCCGATTCCACAAGATGCGGTTGCAGGATGAGTGCGTCATCGCGCCGCGACAGCCGAGATCGTAGAAGAGGCAGCCCTTGCGCTGGCCGAAATCAGTGGCGGACACCTTGAAGGCGAAGTGCATGTTGCGCGTGCAGCCCGTCTGCGTGAAGCTCTGGAAGAACGTCTTCGGGCGCTGAAAATCGTCGAGCGCCAGATCGCTCGCGCGGCCCGTCGCGACGGCGACCAAGATCTGCGTGACCCAATCGGGATGGCTCGGACAGCCGGGGATGTTGATCACCGGCAGGCCAGCCCGGCTCCTGAAGTCTGACCCGAGGGCACCGCCAGGCGAGCGCTTCGAGAACTGCAACCCGCGCGAGTCTGTCGGGTTGGGTGCCGTCGCGGGAATGCCGCCCCAGGTGGCGCAGTCGCCGATGGCGACCACAAAGTCGGCCACGGCCGACAGCTCTCTCACCCACTCTTTCATCGGGCGACCCGCGAAGCGGTTCCACTCCCCGGTGCCGTTCGGCGCGTTCACCACGGTGCCCTCGAAGACGAAGATGTCGAGCTTGGTCGCGCCTGACGCGCAGTCGACGAGGAGTTGCTTGAGGTTGTTGCCGAGCTCGATGCCGAGCGACGGATGCCAGAGGATGTTGATCCCGAAATCAGTCACCAGGTCACAAGCGCTCGGCTCCTCGGCATTGAGGAACGACATCGTGTTGCCGGAGCATGCTCCCCCTTGCAACCAGAGTAAGTTGGCCACTCTATCCTCCTGGGATTAACGCGCGCGAGCTTCGATGCGACTCTCGCGCGGGACGGCACGGCTTCTGGTGGCACCCGGTTCTCGGGAGCACCGTTCTGACGACGCTGCCACTGACGACGCTGCCACTGACGACGCTGCCACCGCTGTCTATGGCTGTGACTTCGACTATGAACCCTCTGCAGCGAGACCCGCTGCCCCCGATCACCCTCATCGCCCCACACGCTCTCAAATTTCATGAAGCGTGTTCTTTCAGAGATATACGCCGCACGCGGCGCTGTCAATCGCCCCACATAAACGGACGATAACGTTCGAGTCTCGCGAGCGACATTGGGCCACCGCTGATGTTGTCGGCCGTGCAAGCACGGCCCTGCATGTGAGCGTTGCGGTGGGAGTTGCATGTGGTGTCGCACATGCGCTTCACGCTGGAGCATCGCGCGACCATTTCGTTGGAACACCGCTCGAACACCACCGCTCGAACACCACAGCTCGAACACCATGGCGCGTGCATCGCGCGAGACGGGTCCGAGAAGTTTGCTCGAAAGACGCCGCGCGGCGCCATCATCTGCGACAGCCGCTTCGGCTTCGGCAGTTCCTCTTCTCGAGCGCTGTTTCGCATCTTCTTCGAGCCCAGCGTCGCCGCAGCCCCTCATCGCCGCAGCCCCTCATCGCGTCGCGCTGACTTCCTGCCCTCGAACCGTCGGCTTTTGCTTCGGAAGCCCCCTCGCGCTTCGGAAGGCCCCTCGTCCTTCCGTGGCTCTCGCACACGGCCGGGCAGAGAGGGCGCGCCGCTCCTCACGCTTGGTCTAGCTGCAAACGCTCGATCGGCAAGGGGCGTGGAAAGCTATCGTGAGATCGTTCTCGACACCTACCGTGACTCCTCGACGTTTCTGCGGTCGCGTTGCGGATCGTGCGCCGATGGTCTCGAAGCGTCGTGCAGGGACCGTCGGGGGGCACCGTAGGAGTCATCCTGCTTGACTCTCCTCGCGATGAGCGTAGCGTGATGGCAGCGTCTGAGGAGGAGGCTGGGGTGTGCGCGCGAAGCCAAATCGCGCGAAGCTGGCGGGGCAATGCTTGGAGCCAGCGACGGGGCCCGCGACGAAGCACGCGGGGAGGGCAGTCCGGGGGAGGGCAGTCGGGGGAGAGAGCGGTGAAAGACTCGAGGGCAGATCATGAGTTCGTGCAGGCGCTCGCGGCCGTCGAAGCCGCCGATGCCGGCGCGATCGAGAAGGTGGAGATGCTGGTCGAAATGGCGCTCGGCCTGCAACAAAAGCCCAAGAGCCCCACGCAGCTGCAGAACGCGGTGACGCTCTACGATCGCGCGCTCGGCCTGTGCCCCTCGAGCGAGAAGCTCCTCGAAGCGCGCCTTCACGCTGGCAAGGCCAGCGCGCTGCGCGCGGTGCCGGGGCCCGGTGTCGAGCCGCTGAAGCTCGCGCGCGCAGAGCTGGAGCGGGCGCTCCCCGTGTTCCAAGCGTGCGGCGCCAGCGGGGAAGAGGTCGCCGACGCGGAGATGTCGCTCGGCGTCGTCCTGCATGCGCTCGCCAGCGCGGGCGCGGCCAAACTCACCGACGCGATCGCCGCCTACCAGCGGGCCACGCGGGTCTTCCAGCGCAGCCGTTACCCGAGAGAGTTCGCCATCCTGCAGAACAACCTCGCGACCGCGTACCTCTCCATGCCGATGGTCGACGAGCGCGCCAAGCTGCGCGAAGCGCTCGCGGTTCAGGCGTTCAGCGAGGCCCTGGAGGTGGTGAGCCTCGTCGACGATCCCGTCGAGTATGCGATGCTACAGAACAACCTGGGCAACGCGCTGCAGTACGCGGCGAGCGGGCACCCTGTGCAGAACGGCCTGCGAGCGCTCGAGGCCTACGATGCGGCGCTGAAGGTCCGGAACCCGCGAGACACTCCGATCGAATTCGCGAACACGATCGCCAACAAGGCGAACTGTCTGCGAAACCTGCCCGACGATCTGCAAACTCCCGAGGCGGGCAACCGGGGCCGCCTGCGGGAGGCCGCGGGGTTGTACGCTCAGGCGGCGCGGCTGTTTCGAGCGTATCAGGAGCTCGACAAGGCCGAGATCGTCGAACGAGTGGCGGCCGAGGTCCTGCTCGAGCTGGGCGAGGGCGCAGCACCGAGCTACGCTCCAGACTTTGGCATCTCGCGAGTGGGCGAAGGCTGAGACGCGGCGCCGCGTCCAGCGCGGACCGCGTCTCGGTGGTAGCAAGGGAGGGCAGAGCCATGCCGGCGATCGTTCAGGAAATCATGAAGGGCGACATCACCTGGGCCACGGGAGTCATGTTCTGCCTTTCGGCGTGCGCGATCGGGGCGCTCGGCGGCGCCCTGGGAGGAGTCCTCGTGGGGGGAAGGCACATCGGGTATGGCCTGTCGGCGATGCTGGGGATGTTCTTCGGGCCGGTCGCGGCTTTGCCCGGTGTGCTCATGGCGCTCATCATGCTGCCACTCTTGTGATGGTGCTGCCGTCGTGGCGGCGAGACTGAGGCTCGAGCGAGAAGCGAGGCGGTCGTGGTAGAGATGGTTTGGCATTCAGTGCTGCTCTTCGTGCGCGGCAAGCTGTTCCAGAACCCGGCGCACGTGATGCGCCAATCGGCCATCGGTGCGGCCATCACGGCGATCTCGTGCGTGGTGCTCGCCAAGCTGGCGGGCACGGTGTGGCTCGCGGTTCTGCTCAGCGCTCTCCTCGGAGGAGCGCTGCAGCCCTGGTTATTCAAGAACCTGAAATACAACTAGCGGAGCTGCTCGACGCTCGCGCGCGCGGCCCGATTCGGTCGCGCATTTCGAGGGGTAATCATGCGCGCCGAAGACGATCGCCAGAATCAGAGCGACCACGGAGAGCCGGGCGGGGCCGGCCTCGTCGGCAACATCGTGCAGCTGCGCGTTCCGCGGCGCTCCGCCCTGGAGTCGTCGCCGCGTTCCGCGGCGAGCGCCGCGCTCGCCGCTCCCTCTGTCTCGACCGCGTCGCCCTCGAGCGCTCCGTCTGCGAACCCGACGGGCCGCTCACTCGCCGAGATGCGGCGTGACATCGAGGCGCTGGAGGCGCTGATATCGAGCTGGGGCGAGCGCGAGCGGAGCTCGGTCGCCGCCTTCGCGCGAGCGCTCGATGCGCTGCACGGGGAGGCCCTCGTTCGCATGATCCGAGCGCTCAAGTCGCACCCCGCCGCCGCTGCAGCGTTGCGCGAGGCGGCGGCCGACGAGGTGGTGTACGCGGTGCTGAGGCACCACGGGATCTTGCGGCCATCGCTGCAGGAGCGCGTGGACGCCGCGCTCGCGTCCGTGCGGCCGCAGCTCGCGGCTCACGGGGGTGACGTCGAGCTGGTCAGGCTGGAGCCGCCGGACACCGTCAGCGTGCGCCTGCTGGGTTCGTGCGACGGTTGCTCCGCCGCGGGGCTCACGATGAAGGCAGGGGTCGAAAAGGCGATCCAGACGCACTGCCCGGAGATCCGTCAGGTGCGCGTCGTCAACGGCGCCATCGCCGGCCCGAGCGTGGACTCGGGAGTGCGGTTCGTGAGCCCGTTCGCGGCCGCGGAGGAGGCGGGCTGGGTGGCGACGACGACGCTGGGAGAGATCCCCGAGCGCGGAGTTCTGGCGTACGAGGTGGAAGGCCGAGCGCTCCTCTTCAGCCGTAGCGGCGAGAGCGTCAGCTGTTTCGAGAACGCCTGTGCGCACCTCGGCATGCCGCTCGATGGCGGCGAGGTGACGGATGGCGTGATCACCTGCCCGCATCACGGCTTTCGGTTCGCGCTCGACTCGGGCGAATGTTTGACGGTGCCCGAAGTTCAGCTGCAGACGCACGCGGCGCGGGTGCGGGGCGAAACCGTGGAGGTACGTCTCTCGTGAGCGCGGAGCCGCTGGTCGTGAGCGCGGAGCCGCTGGTCGTGAGCGCGGAGCCGCTGGCGAGCGCCAGGCCCCGTGAGGCTGGCGCGCGGGCGGGCGAAGCCGAGTGCGCGCCGCGGCGTGTTGGTCTGCGGCCAGCTCCGGCCAGCGCTGCCCCCGCGCACCGAGCGCTGTTCGGGCGCCGGGAGCCGCGTGTCGTGCTGGGCGCGCCGCGTGTGCCGTCGCTGGTCACGGCCGGCGTGCGCCCGGATCGGCACACCTGCTTTGGGCCGCGCGGCGCCGCGTTACTCAGCGCGAACGGTCCGCTCTGGGTTGCGACACGGGCCATCATCGTCTGCTGGGCTGGCGGAGCACCCCAGAGCACGATGAAACACCGGCAGACTGGGTGATCGGGCAGCCGGGGTTCGAGCGCGAGGGGCGAAACCGTGGCGGCGCGCCAGGCGCGCTGGGGTTGAACGTGCCGACGGGCATCTGCGCTCTCGGCGCCCGCGGGCTCGCCGTGGCCGACGCCTGGAACCATCGTGTCCTGATCTGGAACGAGGCGCCAGCCCGCTCCGAGACGCCGCCCGACCTGGTGCTCGGGCAGGCCGACTTCGAGAGCGCAGAGCCCAACCGCGGGCGTGTCCACCCCGGCGCCGACACGCTGTTCTGGCCCTACGGCGTCGCGTTCCTCGGCGGCTCGCTGTTCGTCGCCGACTCAGAGAATCGCCGCGTGCTCGTCTGGCGAGGCCGGCCCCGGCGCCACGGGCAACCCGCCGATCTCGTGCTCGGGCAGCCCGACTTCGCGCAGCGTGACGAGAACGGCGGTAGCGCGCCCGGCCCCGGCAGCATGCGCTGGCCGCATGGGCTCTGCCTGTGGCGCGGCGATCTGTGCGTGTCGGACGCCGGCAACAACCGCATCCTCGTGTATGCCGGGGTGCCGGAGCGCTCGGGCGTCGCCGCAGAGGTCGTCCTGGGCCAGTCCGATGCGGCAGGTGTGGATCACAACCAGTCATCGTACTGGCCGCGCGCCTCGACGCTGAACATGCCGTACGCCATCGTCGCCGCGGGCGACTGGCTCGTGTGCGCCGACACGGCCAACTCGCGTCTGCTCGGCTTTCACCGCGACGATCGGCGCACCGGAGCCTCCGCACGCGCGCTCGCGGGCCAGAGCGACCTGCACCAGAAAGGTGACAACCGCTGGCAAGCCGCCGCTGGCGATAGCTTCTGCTGGCCCTACGGGCTCAGCGCGTGCTCCGACGGGGCGGGCTCGGCGCGCGTCGTCGTCGCCGATTCGGGCAACAACCGGGTCAGCGTCTGGGATTTCACGCCATGAGCTCGGTCCTTCGCCGCGAGAAGATCCGCATCCGGGGCGTCGTGCAGGGTGTCGGCTTTCGGCCGACGGTGTTCCGTGTGGCGCACGAGCACGGCGTACGCGGCGAGGTGCGGAATGACGGTGAAGGCGTGCTGATCCACGCCTGGGCCGAGCTCCCGGCGCTCGACGCGTTCGTGCACGCGCTCGAGCGCGCGTGCCCGCCGCTCGCCGCGATCGATGACATCGAGCGCGCCGAGGCGCCGAGCGTCGAACCGGTGCCCGACACCTTCAGCATCGTGGCGAGCGAGCGCTCCCTGGCGCGAACGAGCGTCGCACCCGACGCCGCGGCGTGCGCCGCGTGCCTCGCCGAGACGATCGATCCGTTCAACCGCCGCTACCGCTACCCGTTCACGAACTGCACCCATTGCGGCCCGCGCCTCTCGATCGTTCGCGAGCTACCGTACGATCGAGCCCAGACGAGCATGGCGCATTTCTCGCTCTGCGACGCCTGCCGTGCCGAATACGACGATCCCGCCGATCGGCGCTTTCACGCCCAGCCCAACGCCTGCCATGCGTGCGGTCCCCGCGCGCGCCTCTCGCGCGCGGACGGGCGCGCGCTGTCGACGGCGAGCCTGACGCAGCTCGACGATGTCGACGCGGCGGGCACGCTGCTCCGGCGCGGAGAGATCGTGGCCGTCAAGGGCGTCGGCGGCTACCAGCTCGCGTGCGACGCCACCAACGCGCACAGCGTGGCGCGCCTGCGCCAGCTCAAGGGGCGCGGTCGCAAGCCCTTTGCGCTGATGGCGCGCGACGCAGCGGTGATCCAGCGCTTCGCTCGGCTGAACGAGCTCGAGATTGCGCTGCTCATGAGCCCTGCGGCGCCGATCGTGCTGCTTCGAGCGAGCGGCTCCGAAGCGCTGGCGGCTGAGGTGGCCCCGGGGCAGAGCACGCTCGGTTTCATGGTGCCTTACACGCCCCTGCATCAGCTGCTGCTGCGGCGTCTGGACCGCCCGATCGTCCTCACCTCGGGCAACCACTCCGACGAGCCGCAGTGCATCGACGACGAGGCCGCGCGTCGTGAGCTGGGTGGCATCAGCCCGTACCTGCTCTGGCACGATCGGCCGATCGAGAGCCGGGTCGATGATTCGGTGGTCCGCGTGGTGGCCGGGGCGGCGCGCGTGATGCGGAGCGGGCGCGGCTACGCGCCGCTCTCGCTGAAGCTCCCTCCCGGGTTCGGGTCTGCAGCGCCGACGCTGGCGCTCGGCGGCGAGCTGAAGAACACATTCTGCGTGGTGCGAGGCGAACACGCCGTCCTCTCTCAGCACATCGGCGATCTCGAGAACGCAGCGACGTACCGCGACTACCTGCACGAGCTCGAGCTCTACCAGCGCCTCTATCAGCACCGGCCCGCGCGGCTCGTCGTCGATCGCCATCCAGAATACCTGTCGAGCAAGCTCGGTCGTGAGTGGGCGGAGCGCGACGGCCTCGAGCTCTGCCGAGTGCAACACCACCACGCGCACATCGCCGCTTGCCTCGGCGAGAACGCCCGTCCGCTCGACGCGCCGCCGGTGCTCGGCGTCGCGCTCGATGGGCTGGGCCTGGGCGACGACGGCGAGCTCTGGGGCGGCGAGTTCTTGCTCGCAGACTACCGCGGCTACCAGCGGCTCGGGACCTTCAAGCCGGTGGCGCTGCTCGGCGGCGACCAGGCCATGCGCGAGCCGTGGCGCAACACGTACGCGCACGTCATGGCCGAGATGGGGTGGGCTGCGTTCTCGCTCAACTACGATGGCCTCGAGCTGTTTCGCTTCCTCTCGTCAAAGCCGCTCCCGGCGCTCGCCGCCATGCTCAGGCAGCGCGTCCACGCGCCGCTCGCGTCGTCGTGCGGGCGTTTGTTCGACGCCGTCGCCGCGGCCGTGGGAATCTGTCGGGGAGTGGCCAGCTACGAGGGGCAAGCCGCGACCGAGCTCGAGGCGCTGGTCGACCGCGACACGCTCGAGCGGGAAGACGACGAGCTCGCCTACCCATTCTCGGTGCCGCGCCTCGATGGTAAGGGCCTGCCCTACATCGAGCCGCTCGCCATGTGGCAGGCCGTGCTCGGCGATCTGGTGCTCGCCACGCCCCCGGGGGTGATCGCAGCGCGCTTCCACAAGGGCCTCGCCAAGGCCATCGTGCAGCTGGTACGACGGCTGCATCGGGTGGAGCCGCGCCGCTTCGACAGCGTGGCGCTCTCGGGCGGGGTCTTCCAGAACGCGACGTTGCTCGAGCAGGTGGTGGCGCGGCTGAGGGCCGAGGGCCTCGAGGTCCTCGCCCACGAGAGGGTACCGTCGAACGACGGCGGGCTGGCGTTGGGACAGGCGCTGATCGATGCGGCGCGGAGCGTGAAAGGGTAGCTCGCATGTGTCTGGGGATACCGGGGCAGATCGTCGAGGTCACCGATGTTGCACGCAAGCTCGCGCTCGTGAATGTGGCCGGCGTGAGGCGCGTCATCAACGTGGCCTGCATCGCAAGCCAACCGAGCGAGCTCGAAGCTTGCGTGGGGGCCTGGGTGCTCGTTCACGTCGGGTTCGCGATGAGCCGCATCGACGCGGACGAGGCCCAGAAGACGCTCGACTTGCTGACCGCGCTGGGAGAAGCCCAGGCCGAGCTCGCGGCGATGGACGCCGCGGACGGCGGAGGTCGCCCCGCATGAAGGATCCGACGCTCCGAGAGCTGTATCCGTTCCTTTCGGGCGCGAGCGCTGCAGCCGACGGGCGCGGGCGCGCCGGCTCGTGCGATGCTGGCCAGCCTGAAGCTCGCGTCGGCGAGGCCGCCCTGCTCGAGTCGATCCGACAGAAGACGCAGCAGGGGCGCGACGTGTCGCGCGCGTTCTTCTGTGACAACGAGCGCGAGCTCGTGGACGCGGCGCGCGCGCTGGCCTCCGTGTTCGGCCGCGGGGGGCGCATGCTGGCGATGGGCAACGGCGGGTCGAGCTGCGACGCGGCGCACTTCGCGGTCGAGTTCCTGCACCCCATCACCACCGGGCGCCCCTCCTTGCCGGCGCTCAACCTGGCGATGGACACCGCCATGCTCAGCGCGGTCGGAAACGACATCGGCATGCGACACGTCTTCCGGCGCCAGGTCGAGGCGCACGCCCGCGCGGGCGACGGCCTGATCGGCTTTTCGACCAGCGGCAACTCGGAGAACTTGCTCGCGGCGTACGAGAAGGCGAAGCAGCTCGGCCTCATCACGTTCGGCCTCGCGGGCGCCGACGGCGGGGCCATGCGGACGAGTGGCCTCGTCGACCACCTGCTCGTGGTGGCGACGGACTCGGTGCATCGCGTGCAGGAGGTGCACCTCGTCACCTACCATCTGCTCTGGGACTTGACCCACACGTTGCTAGCGGAGGCGCGCGGGCCGCTCGAGGTCGGGGCGCGTACCACATGAAGGCTCGAGGATGAAGTACGTCGACGAGTTTCGGGACCCGGCGAAAGCCCGCGCGCTGGTCGCGTCCATCGGGCGCCTCGCGCAGCGCCTAGCTCGCCCGAGGCAAGCGCCGCTTCAGCTCATGGAGTTCTGCGGGGGCCATACGCACACCATTTTCCGTTACGGTCTCTCGCAGCTCCTGCCGTCTTCGGTCGAGCTCGTGCACGGCCCAGGCTGTCCGGTCTGTGTGCTGCCGATGGGGCGCGTCGACGACTGCATCGCACTCGCCGAGCGCCCGGAGGTGATCCTCGCGAGCTTTGGCGACGCGCTGCGCGTTCCGGGCTCCCGCGGCAGCCTGCTCGATGCCAAGGCCCGCGGAGCCGACGTGCGCATCGTGTACTCGCCGCTCGACGCGCTCGGCCTGGCACGCCGGCACCCGGAGCGCCAGGTGATCTTCTTCGCGCTCGGCTTCGAGACGACCATGCCGAGCACGGCCCTGACCGTGCTCCAGGCTGAACGCGACGGCGTCGAGAACTTCTCCTTATTCTGCAATCACATCACCACGCTGCCGACCATCAAGGCGATCCTCGACTCGCCCGACATGGCGATCGACGGGTTCTTGGCGCCGGGCCACGTGAGCATGGTCATAGGAGCGCGCCCGTTCGACTTCATCGCCGAGCGCTATCATCGCCCGATCGTCATCACGGGCTTCGAGCCGCTCGACATCCTGCAGTCGATCTGGATGCTGATCGAGCAGATCGCAGCGGGCCGCGCGGCGGTCGAGAATCAGTACGCTCGGGCCGTGCGCGAGGAGGGCAACGCGGTCGCGCTCGAGGCCATCGGCAAGGTCTTCCAGCTGCGCGAGTTCTTCGAGTGGCGCGGCCTGGGGTCGATCGATCACTCGGGCATAGCGATACGCGATGCGTACGAGCGCTTCGACGCCGAGCGCAGGTTTGGCGTCCGGCACCTCAAGATCGCGGATCCGAAGGCGTGCCAGTGCGGCGAGGTGCTGAAGGGGGTGCTGCGGCCCTGGGAGTGCAAGGTGTTCGGCGGGGCGTGCACGCCCGAGACCCCGATGGGGGCGCTGATGGTGTCGTCGGAGGGGGCCTGCGCCGCCTACTACAAGTTTGCCGATGTCGATGCGCTGATCCGCCGGCGCCAGAGCGCCGAGCGCCGAGAACCGGAGCCCGCGGGCCCATGAGCAACCGCCCGATGAACGAGCCCCCCCTGAACGAGAGCCCGGTGGCCGGCGTTGCCGCCGCGCGACGCCGCGGCAAGCTCGGCGCCAAGACGATCGCGCTCGCGCACGGCAGCGGGGGAAAAGGCATGCGCGATCTGATCGAAGATGTGCTGGTGGGCGCCTTTGACAACCCCGCGCTCGCGGCCCTCGAAGACCAGGCCACCCTCGATCTCGCGAGCCTCACCGCGCGGGGCGATCGGCTGGCGCTGACCACCGACTCCTACGTGGTCGATCCGCTCTTCTTCCCCGGGGGTGACATCGGCAAGCTGGCGGTGAACGGCACCGTGAACGATCTGGCCGTCGGCGGCGCGACGCCCCTCTACCTCACCTGTGGCCTGATCATCGAGGAGGGGCTCGAGGTCGAGACGCTGCGTCGGGTCGTGCGATCGATGAAGGTCGCTGCCGACGCGGCGGGCGTGAAGATCGTGACGGGCGACACGAAGGTGGTCGGCCGCGGCGCCGCCGACAAGCTGTTCATCAACACGGCAGGGGTCGGCGTGGTTCCCGCGGGTGTATGCCTCGGCGCCCACCGCGCGACGCCCGGCGACCAGGTGTTGACGAACGGCTTCATCGGCGATCACGGGGCCGCCATCGTCGACGCGCGCGGCCAGTTCGCGCTCGAGAACCACATCCTCTCCGACTGTCAGCCGCTCCACGGTCTGGTGCAGGCGATGCTCGCCGCCTATCCGGACGTCCATTGCCTGCGCGACGCGACGCGCGGCGGCATCGCCGGCGTGGCGAACGAGTTCGCAGAGCAGAGCGGCGTCGGCATCCGGCTCGACGAGGCGAGCATTCCGCTGCGCGATGAGGTGCGCGGAATGTGCGAGCTGCTCGGGCTGGACCCGCTGTATCTCGCCAACGAGGGCAAGCTCGTGGCGATCGTCCCGAAGGCGGGCAGTGACGCGGTGCTGAGGGCGATGCGGGCGCACCCTGCTGGCGCCGACAGCGCCAACGTCGGAGAGGTCATCGCGAGCCGGCCCGGCCGCGTCACCCTGCGCAGCGTGCTCGGCGGCGAGCGTGTGGTCGACGTGCCGTTTGGCGAGCAGCTGCCCAGGATCTGTTGAGAATCGAGCGCACCAGGGGTCATCATGCATGAGCTGGGGATCACGCGGAATATCGTCTCGATCGTGACGGAGCATGCCCATGGCGCGCGCGTCAAGCGGGTGTCGATAGAGGTCGGCAAGCTCAGCGCCATCTTGCCCGAAGCGATTCGGTTCTGCTTCGACGTGTGCAGCCGCGACACGCTGCTCGACGGCGCCGAGCTCACCATCCACGAGATCGCGGGCAAGGGGCGCTGCCGGGTGTGTGGGCACGAGATGGCGCTCGAACGCGTCTTCGGCCGCTGTATCTGCGGTTCGCGGCAGATTCAGTGCATCGCCGGCGAGGAGCTGAACATCAAAGAAATGGAGCTGGTCTGATGTGTACGACGTGTGGTTGTTCGGACGACGCTAGGCCGCGGCTCACGAACCTGCAAACCGGCGAAGTGTCGCTGATCGGCGACGAGCCCCTCACGGCTCGAGCCCACGATGACGACGGGCACGCGGTCGCCACCGCCAGCCGTCACCACTCGCACGGGCATGGTCACGGCCACACGCATGAGCACGGCCACACGCATGAGCACGGCCACACGCATGAGCACGGCCACACGCATGAGCACGGCCATACGCATGAGCAGGACCACACGCATCAGCACGACCACACGCATCAGCACGACCACACGCATGCGCAGGATCAGCATGACCACTCCCGCGTCGATTCTCACTCATCCCACCCTGCTCACGCGCCGAGCCATTCGCATGCCGACGCACCGTTCGGGCGGGGCTCGGTAGTGGCGCTCGAGCGGCAGCTGCTGGCCAAGAACGACAAGCTCGCCGAGCGCAACCGCGGCTGGTTCTCCGGGCGCGGGATCCTCGCGCTGAACCTCGTGAGCTCGCCCGGCGCCGGCAAGACCAGCCTGCTCGAACGCCTGCTCAGCGACCTGCGCGCCGAGATCGCCATGAGCGTCATCGAGGGCGATCAGGAGACGCTGAACGACGCCGAGCGCATCCGTTCCACCGGCTGCGACGTGGTGCAGATCAATACGGGGACGGGCTGCCACCTCGACGCCGAAATGGTCGCGCGGGGACTCGATCGGCTCAATCCGGCACTCGGCTCGGTGTTGTTGATCGAAAACGTCGGGAATCTGGTGTGCCCCGCGCTGTTCGACCTGGGGGAGCACTGCAAAATCGTGATCGCTTCCGTCACCGAAGGCGAAGACAAACCCCTCAAATATCCACACATGTTCCGCGCCAGCGAGCTGCTGTTGCTGAACAAGGTCGACCTGCTGCCTCACGTGCAGTTCGATGTGAAAAAGTTCGAGGCGGCTGCGCTCCGCGTGAACCCCGAGATCCAGATCCTGCCGGTGTCTGCTACCCGGGGTGACGGGCTCAGCGCCCTGTACGACTGGCTGCGTGCTCGCCGAGCTCGGCTTGGCCGCTGGACGGCGGCGACGACCTGAGGGTGAGCGCCGCTGACGCAGCGATTCGCACGCTGCTCGACGTCCTTCTGCGAGGTTCCTGCGCCGTTGCTCGCGCAGAAGCGCGTTCGCTCGTCGTCGCAGCGGTCTGGCAACGCGCGCGCGACGCGATGGCTGAGAATCGAGCGCGATAGCGTTCGATCGTGCGCATGAGGCAGCCGAGACCGAAGCGATCGCCGCCTCACGAAGGGCACCAGAATAAGTCAGCCGTTTTCGTTTCTGCTCACTGTTTCGGTCAGACCCAACGATAGAGGGCAACCAGCTTGTTGAGCCCTTGATTCCTGGTACGCTTTCACGTTGGACCGCAGTCACCGGGAAGCGGCCATCTGCAGCGATAGGGGCCTGGGGCAGACGCATCAATTCCAGCGTCTGCCCACGAGGTTACCCCTCTGCGGAACGCGCCGCCCTCCTGGGCCGGAATTGCTTGATTCCGTCCCACTACGGTTACATGGACGGCCCGGGCGGACGTTGCTCGGACCGGTCGCGAGAGGGGTCTGGAGAGGTGGGGAAGATGGGTCGAGCGAGTCTTGACGTCGCAGCGCCGGGCGGGTGCAGGGGGCACCGTGGGGCCGGCGAGCGACCAGCGACTGCGATCGCGACGAGGATAAAGGCGCGAGCCTGGATGGCCTGAGCCACAATGGTACGTCGGTGAGGGAAGGGAGATCTCGGTGGTAGCGAACGCGGCTTCGGCGTCCAAGCTGATGGCGTCCGTCCTCGTCGTCGACGAGGACAGCGACCTTTGCCATTCGCTGGTCGGCGCACTGCGCGCGCAGGGCTACACCGCGAGCGCCGCTGCAGACAGCACGGAGGCGCTCGCCTCCGTGCGAGAGAACCACTACGACGTGCTGCTGACCGATCAGCACATTCAGGGCGGCGACGGCATGGAATTGATCCTCGCGCTGCGCGAGGCGTCGCCGGGGACCCGACCCGTTCTGATGAGCGCCAGCGCGACGGCGCGCGAGAGCCAGCGCGCCCTCGACCTCGGCGCCGTGCGCGTGCTGTCGAAACCGTTCGAGGTCAACGAGATGTTGCAGGCGGTGGAGCGGGCAGCGGAGTACGCGGGCGGGTTCTGCGCCAGCGTGCACGGCATCTCGCTGGTCGACACGCTGCAGATGTTCCATTTCTCGCGCCGCTCGCTCAGCGTGCGCTTCCTCGGCGGCGTCTCCGCCGGTCTGCACCTGCGCGATGGGCAGCTGGTGCACGCCGAGCACGGGGAGCTCCGCGGCGAGGAGGCGCTGGCGTCGATCCTGCGCATGCCGGCCGGTTCTTTGCAGACGTTCGCGCTCGAGCCGGTGCCACAGACCATTTTCAAGGACTTTCAGGCGGTGCTACTCGACCAGCTCCGTCTGCTCGACGAGAAGGTGCGCGACAGCAAGGCGCCTCAGCACGTCGAGCCGTTCGACGCTGACTTCTTCGATTTCGACGATGGCCCTCCGGAGGACGAGACGGGCCTCCGTCGCGCGCCTCCGCCCGAGAGTGTCGCTCGCTCGCCCGTGTCCGGCGCGCGCCTCGCCGTGCGTGCGGGCGAGCCCGAGCGCGCGCGGCTCGCCAAGGTCGACATCGCCTGCGAACGCATCGTCAACGCGGTCGACGGCGCGCTCGCGTGTGCCCTGATCGAGCTGGGCACCGGCGCGGTCATCGGCATCCACAACAACCTGGGCTTCTCTCCGGAGCAAAGCGACGCGCTGGCCGCAGCCGGCATCGATCTTTTGCGAGGGACGAACGCCGCGCGCATCGAGTCGATGATGCGGCCGTCGGTGGGCGGAGCGCGCGCAGACGATCGCGGGTTCGAAGAGGTACAGCTCACCTCGCGCCACACCTACCACTTTGCGAAGGCGCTCGGCAGCGGGCGCGCCGTGGTGCTCCTGGTGACCAGTCGCACGACGAGCCTCGGCATGGGCTGGGCTCAGGTGCGTGGCGCCATTCCGATCTTCGAGCGGCTGCTGATGCCGACGCGCTGAGGGGCCGAGCCGCTCTATTTGCGCCCTCCCTGCGCGTGCTCTGTTTCCTGGGCGCCTCTTCGCTGACGACCGTTGTTCGAAGATAGAGGGGTCAGGGCTTGCGCGGGCGGCGCTCGTCGCCCTCGGCATCGGGCCCGGGCTGGCGCCCCGCCGCTTGCAGCGCCCGCTTGAGCAGAAACTCGATCTGCCCGTTCAGGCTGCGTAGATCGTCGGCGGCCCAGCGCGACAGCGCCTCCAGCAGCGCCGGGTCGACGCGGAGCAGGAACGGCTTGCGCTCGGGCATGGGGCTTACACAGTGTGCCGCTCGGGGCGAGCCAGGGCACGGCTCGATGCTCCCACGCTCATTGGTACAGCGTGCCCGCGTTGATGATCGGCTGCGTCGAGTTCTCGCTGCAGAGCACGACCAGCAGGTTGCTCACCATGGCGGCCTTTCGCTCCTCGTCGAGCGTCACGATGTTCTTCTGCGACAGCCGCTCGAGCGCCATCTCGACCATGCCGACGGAGCCGTCCACAATCTTCTGGCGCGCTGCGATCACGGCCGACGCTTGTTGCCGCCGCAGCATGGCTTGAGCGATCTCGGGGGCGTAGGAGAGGTTGCTGATGCGTGCCTCGAGCACCTCGACGCCCGCGATCGCCAGCCGCTCTTGCATCTCGTTCCGGAGATGATCGGTGATCTCGAGCGGGCTGCCGCGCAGCGACAGCTGGCCCTCCTCGTGGGCATCATACGGGTAGCTCATCGCCAGCTTGCGCAAGGCTGCCTCGGCTGCGATGGTGACAAATTTCTCACAGTTGTCGACCTCGAAGCTGGCCTGTGCCGTGTCGACGACGTGCCACACCACGACGGCCGACATCTCGATGGGGTTGCCGTCGAGGTCGTTTACCTTCATGCGGCTCTGCGTCTCGAAGTTGCGCACGCGCAGCGAGACGCGCGTCTTCGAATACAGGGGGTTCACCCAGCGCAGGCCCGGCAGACGCAGCGTGCCGATGTAGTCGCCAAACAGCTGAAGCACGCGGCCCTCGTTGGGGTTCACCATGACGAGCCCCGGCAGGACCGCGATCGATGACAGCGCCACTATGAGGGCCAACCACTGCCGCCCTGGCTCGCCCGCCGAGTCTCTGAGCAGAACGCCAGCCACGCCGAGCCCGACCAGCGCACCCGCCAAAACGCCGAACCCCGACCTACCCGTCGCCGCTTTCTCGCGAATCATGCACCCGCTCCTTGATGTCAAAGTGATATCACTCTGCAATCATTCGTCAAGGCGCCGTGCCCGCGCGCTGTGGAGCGGTGTTTCGCTCCGGAAACACTGGATATTCGGCGGGGTGCGCGCCCCGATCCAGGCCCCGATGCTGGCTTTCGGGTTCGAGGTTCCGGTGAGAGCGTCACCGACCGAACTCGACCGGCCTCGTCGACGGCGACGGCGCGCGCCCACGGCAGGCCGCGTCGGCGAGCGCGGTGCTTCGTCAGCGGCGGAGTAGCACCGACACGTTGCTGCGGTCGAAGCGCGAACGCCGACCGAGGCGCTCGAGGGGCGTGCCCGTACGCAACAGGACGAAGTTCGTCTCGAAGAAGCGCTCGAGCTCGGGGTGCCAGGCGTCGAACAGCTCGACGCCGTCGCCGAAGAGCTTGCCGAGCACATAGGGCTGGGTCGCGAGCAGCTCGAACACGTCGCGCAGGAAGGCGCGCGCATGGATCCAGCGCGCGTTGTACTCGAACTGCCAGGCGTCGACGCGTCCGCGCGAGAGCGCCTCGAGTCCTCCGCGCAGCACGGCGAGATCGAGCCCCTCCGTGTCGCTCTTGAGGAACGTCACTCGTTCGAGGGCGTGCGCCTTCAGGTAGTCGTCCACGCGGGTCACGGCGACCGGAATGGGGAGGCCGATCTGCTGATCGACGAGCGAGTTGGTGCCGGCCAGCTCGCCCACGATGTAGAGTGACTCGGTGCCCGAGTGGTCGGCGAGGCCGACCCGCCGCGCCACCACGCGCGGGTCGCGCGCGAAGCGCCGGGCGAGGTGGGCGTGGGCGCCGGGGGCGGGCTCGATGGCGTGAACCGTCCCGCTGCGCGCGTGCCGCGAGAGGCAGGCGAGCGCTCGCGCCGTCCAGTCGCCCACGTTGGCGCCCACGTCGAGCAACGTCAGCGAAGCGCCGTCGGCTCGCTGCACGATCGCGTCGAGGAGCCAGTACTCGCCGTTGTGCGCCGGATCGTTCGGGCCCTCGCGCCGCGCGTACTGGTACAGCTTGCGGCCCGCGCGCCACATGAACGAGCGCAGCCGGCGCGAGCTCAGCGGATCCATGCCGCGGCCCCCTCTCGGCGGCGCCCTGCGCTCATGTGCTGCACCGTACCACGCGCTCGAGCACCGCGAGCATTCGTTCGGCCTGGTGCCGCCGCGAGAAGCGCGGCGCCGCAGCGAGCGCCCGAGCCCCGAGCTCGCCGAGCCGTTCGGGCGAACGTAGCAGCTCGCGGATGGCGGCGGCCAGGGCCGCGGGGTCTTCGGGGGGCACGACGACGCCCGCGCCGGTCTCACGCACGAGCGCAGTCGCCTCACCCTCCGGCACGCTGATGACGCTCGGCACGCCGTGCGCCATCGCCTCGAACAACTTGGAAGGGATGACACCCGCGAAGACCGGATCGGCGCGCAGCGGGATGAGCGTCACATCACACGCGCTCCAGAGCACGGGCATGCGCTGTTTCGGCTGGCGCGGAACGAGCCGCACGTTGCCGAGCCGCCGTCGCGCCACGCTCGCCTCGAGCTGCGCTCGCTCCGCCCCGGCGCCCGCGAAGATGAACGCGACAGCGGGCTCGTCCGAGAGCAGCTCCGCAGCGTCGAGCACGCGCTCGAGGCCGTGGGCCATGCCGTGCGTGCCGAAGTAACCGACCACGAACTTGCCATCGAGCTCGTACTCGTCGGCGAAGCTCTGGTCGCGCGGGCGCGGCGCGCACCAGCTCGAGTCGGCGCCGTTCGGCACGACGTGGATCTTCTCGCGCGCGATGCCGCGGGCCACGATGTCGGCGCGGAACGACTCGGTGACGACGATGACGGCGGCCGCCTGGCGATACAGCGCGAGCTCGAGCCGATGCAGGGCGTCGATGATCGGGCCGTCGCGCATCGCGCCCACGGCGACGATCGAAGCGGGCCACAGGTCGCGCACCTCGAGCACGAACGGCACGCGCCGCAGCACGCCGAGGCCCGCGCCGCCGACGGCCGCGAAGAACTGCGGCGACGTCGCGACCAGCACGTCGGGACGGCGCTCGAAGGCGCCGGCGGCGACGCTCATGCCCATGAAGCTCAGGTGGTCGAGCGTGCGCCCGACGAACCCCTCGTTGGCCGCCATGTACGTCTTCACGCGCACCACGCGGATGCCGTCGACGCTCTCCGTCTGGTGCCAGCGGTTCTCGTAGCCCGGATAAACCTTGCCCTCCGGAAAGTTGGGCGCCCCGGTGAGCACCGTCACTCGGTGTCCCGCTCGCACCCAGTGCCGCGCGTGTTCGTGCAGGCGGGAGGCAGGGGCGTTCGACTCCGGGGGAAAATTGTCGGAGATGAAGAGCACGTTCATCCCGAGGCCCCCGCGCGCCGTCCCGGCGCGGCCCACTTCACCCGCGCGGCAGCGCCGCCAGCGAGCCGCTCGGCCTCGTCTCGCGTGAGCGCGCGGCTCGCGTGAACGCGCCGGTACAGCTCGGCGTAGGCCGAGGCGACTCGCTCGGGCGTGTAGCGCGCGGCGTTCTCGTAGCCGAAACGAACCAGGGCGCCAGCGTACTCGGGGTCGTCCAGCAAGCGCCGGATGGCGCGGCGGATGTCTGCGATATCGAAAGGGTCGACCAGGCAGGCAGCGCCGCCCGACGCTTCGGGCATCGAGCAGATACGGCTGGTGATGACCGGCCTGCCCACGGCCTGCGCCTCGATGATCGGGAGACCGAAGCCCTCATAGGTGCTGGCGAAGATGAGCGCGTGGCAGCCGCGGTAGGCCTCGAGCAGCTCGGCGTCGCCGAGCTCCGAGGGGTTCTCATGCTCGATGCCGAGCTCGCGCAAGCGGCGCCTGCAGGCGCGATCGATGCGCCCGACGACCACCAGCGTCAAGGGCAAGTCCCGGCACGCCTCGATCACGCGCGCCAGGTTCTTGTTCTCGCTGGTGCCCACGTGGAGCAAGCGAAGGCGCTCGCCGCGTGGCGGCGGCGGATGCGGCGCGAACTCGCGCGACACGGGCGGGGGGATGACGCTGACCTCGGGGCGCGCTCCGGGCACCCAGCGCGCGAGCGAATGCCGCGTGTACTCGGAGACGACCGTCACGTGCTCCACGCGCTGCAGCGGCAGCCAGTACCAGAGCAGCCAGAGCAAGAGCCGCCGAGCGCCCCTCGAGCGCTCCAGCGAGACGCAGTCGTGCACGGTCAAGATCGAGCCGCGACGCGGCAAGAACCACGTGAGATAATGCACGTCGCCGAGGACGTGGTTGATGGTTCCGGCGCGCTGCCGCGCTCGCACCGCGTCGAGCAGCCGGCGCAACACCCCCCGGCTGAGAAAGCGGTTGGTCTCCGACCTCACCTCGATGTCGGCGGGCAGCGCCGCGCGCACGCTCGCGAACAGGCGCTCGATGCTGAACAGGCCGCGAGGCGCCCGCCGGCAGAGCCAGACCACGCGCACGGCGCTCACGCGAGCTCCAGGTGCAGGCGAGCGCTCGGCCCATCGAAGCGCGCCACGGCGCAGCGGCTCGGCAACGCGCGGTTGAAGCCTGGGTGCCAGCTCGAGTCTTCGAGCGCTAGGCGGGCGCCCTCCGCGCGCAGCTCGAGGGTGAGCTCGCCGAGGGCGAGCCGCAGCGCGTGCGGCCCGATCACGCTGGTGCGGACGTCGGGGTGCAGGTGCAGCCGCGCCTCGGCGTGCTCGAACGCGCCCTCCAATCGATCGTGGATCGACAGCCTGCGCTCTGCGAGCTCGAAGCGCCGCCGATGGATCGGTCCCGAGCGCTGCGCGTAGCCGTCGTGGGCGGCCTCGACCACCACTTGCTCGCTGTCGCTCGACGCCGTGACGTCGCGCGTGCGGGCGCGACGCGCTACACGAAAACTGCTCCACACCTCGGAGGAGTCGCGCCCGTCGACCAGCACCGTGTTGTGCGCCGCCGTCCCGCGCTGGCGCGAGCGCTCGGGCCCCACCGCATACGTCGAGCAGCCGCTGTCGACGACGCAGCGCCGGCCCTGAACGGATAGCTCGAACGACAGGCTGTCGGCGTGCGCATGCCCCGGCAGGTAGTCGGGCCCGATGGCGCCCACGTCGCAGAACAGCGCGAAGGGCCCGCGCTCGGCGCGTACGTAGCCGCTGGCGGCGAGGTGCTCGAAGGCGAGTGTCGGCGCGCACGCCTCGAGCCCGAGCCGCCTCGCGTAGTCGGCGAGCGCCGCGCTCGACGGGGCGAGCCCGAGCGCGCAGTCGTTGAAGGCCGCGAGCTCTCCGTCCGGGTGGCACATGCACTCGAGCCAGCGTTGCATGCGCGGCGCGCTCACGGCGAGCGCCGCGAGCAGCGAGGCGTCGACACGGCCCGGCCAGGCCCGAGCCGCGTTGAGCAGGTCGAGCACGTCCTCGAGCGCCAGCGCGTGATACATCGGGCTGAGCTCGAAGTGGCCGCCGTCGTCGAGCACCTGCTCGGAGAGCTGCCGCGCGAGGATGCGCTCGCCCTGCTCGCGCCAGGCGTCGGCCTCGCTGCCTGCGAAGAAGCAGCCCGCGTAGATCAGCGCTTTGGCGTTCGACCACAGGTGGTTGCCGAGCAGGTGCCACTCGAGCCGTCGCGATAGCCAGCGCACCTGCGTGGCCAGGCTGTCGCCGAGCGCCGTCGAGAGCGGCCCGGAGTGCGCCGCGCCCGAGCGCGTCCACTGGATCCAGCGGACGATGCGCTTCGAGGCGGGATACGGCTCCCAGCCCGTGCCGCGGCCGGGGGGGTTCTCCGCGATCCAGCGCTGGATCAGGTCTTCGTGCCAGGCCGCCCGCTCCGGCGCGTCGCGCGCGACCAGATCGTCGAAGTAGTGCAGGTGATAGCGCCAGAGCCGCGGCACGTCGGGCGCGTCCCAGACGAGCGGCGAGCCGATCTCGCGCGTCTCGTCCAGCAGGCGCACCCGGTCAGGGCGGAGCAGCGACGGCTCGCGCTCGATGGGCGGCGTCCAGCGACCGTTCGCGCAGCGCAGCGTGGGCGCTGGCCTGCGATCGGGCCGGGGCCGATACGCTCGAAACCACACGCGCCGGTAGACCTGCTGCGGCCGCAACCAGCGCAGCGTCTGCCACCAGCGCTCGAGCGTCAGCGCGCCGTCCCCGAGCGCGCGCGCGAGCCCCGCGTCGGGCGAGCCACTCACGCCGACACCGCCTGCTGCGCCAGGATGCTCACACGAGCCACCTCGAGGAGCTCGTCGAACGGTATGGGCGCGCTGCCCCCGCGCGCGACCGCATCCACGAACGCGCGGACTCCGGCAAACTGGCCCTTGTCTTGCTTCATGGCGGCCAGCGCGGCCAGGGCATGCCGGCGCGACGGGCGCGGCAGGCCCCAGACCGTGAGGCTGCGGAAGTTGTCGAGCCGCAGCACGCTGCCCTCGCAGAACACCTCGAGCCGTTCCTTCGGGAACGAGCGGTGCCCGCTCGAGGCGTAGATGATGGTGCCGAGGCTGCCGTCGGCGAAGGTGAGCGTCAACGTCGCGTCATCGGTGCCGCGCTCGGCCACGCCGGGACGCCGCGCTTGCACCCGGTGCTCGACGATGGGTGAGCCCGCCAGGTGCCGGAGCAGATCGATGAAGTGGCAGGCTTCGCCGACGATGCGCCCGCCGCCGACGGCGGGATCGACCAGCCAGTGATCGCGCGGCAAGGCGCCCGCGTTGACGGTCATCACCATCAGCTTGGGCTCACGCAGCGGCGCGAGCAGCCGCCGCAGCTCGAGCACGTGGGGGGCGAAGCGCCGGTTGAACCCGACCATCAGCAAGCGCCCGGGCGAGGCAGCGATCGCGCGCTCCAGCTCGGCGAGCTCGTCGAGCGTGGTGCACAGCGGCTTCTCCACGAACACGTGCTTGCCCGCGCCGAGCGCGGCGAGGGTGAGGGGCGCGTGGCTCGAGTGGCGCGTGGCGATCACGACCGCGTCGACGCTCGGGTCGGCGAGCAGGGGCTCGACGTCGGTGGAGGCCTGGGCGAAGCCGAACTTGGTCGCGGCGTGCCGCGCGCTCACGCCGAGCTCGCTCACCGCCGTGTGTAGCCCCGCGCCCGCGTCGACCAGTGCGGGTATCAGCGTGCGCCCGGCGTAGCTGCCCGTGCCGACCACGGCGACCCGCACGCGCCCGGCAGCGGGCAACGGCCCGACGCTGACCGTGCGCGAGAACGGCAAGGGCCTCGCGCCCTCCGCCGGCGCACGGCCGGGAGGGGAGGCCCCGGAATATTCGAGCAAGATGCCGAGCGAGGGCTGGTCTCCCGCGAGCAGATCGTACGCTTCGGCGGCCCGTTCCAGGGCGAAGCGATGCGTGAGCAGGGGCAGCACGTCGAGCGTGCCTGCCGCCATCAGGTCGAGCACGGCCTCGAAGTTGCGCTGCTCTGTCCAGCGCACGAAACCGACGGGATAGTCGTGCCCGCCTTGCTCGTAGGCCGCGTCGTAGCGGCCCGGGCCGTAGGAGCAGCTGACGCGAAAGCTCAGCTCCTTGGCGTAGAACTCGGCGCGCTCGAGCTCGAGCCCGCTCACGCCGACCAGCACGATGCGCCCGCGCTGGCGGCACATGCGCGCCGCCTGCGCCACCGGATCGCTCTTGGTGGTGGAGGCGGTGATGAGCACGGCGTCGACCCCGCGTCCGCGCGAGAAGGCGCGCGAGCGAGCCAGCGGGTCGCCATCGAGCGAGAGATCGACCACCTCGGCGCCGAACCGGGCCGCGAGCTCGAGCCGAGCCCGATCGAAATCGAGCCCCAGGACCCGGCAGCCGTGCGCGCGCAGGAGCTGCACCGTCAAGAGCCCGATCAGGCCGAGCCCGGTCACCACCACGCACTCGCCGAGCGTGGGCTCGACCAGCCGAATGCCCTGAAGCCCCACCGCCGCCAGCACGGTGAACGCCGCCGCGTCGTCGCTCACCCCGTCGGGCACGCGGGCGCACAGGTTCTGCGGCACGCACACGAGCTCGGCGTGCTTGCCGTTGGACACCACCCGATCGCCGCGACGGAACGTCGACACTCCCGCGCCGACCTCGTCGGCCACGCCGACGTTCGAGTAGCCGAGCGCCAGCGGTTGATCGAGCTTGGCGGCGACGGCATCGAACGTGGCGAGCGCCCCGTCGGTCTTTACCTTGTCGATCACCTGCCGCACCTTGTCGGGCTGGGAGCGCGCCTTCTCGAGCAGGCTCTTGCGCCCGAACTCTACCAGCATTCGCTCGGTTCCCGCCGAGACGAGGCTGCGGCGTGTGTGGATCAGCAGGTGGCCGGGCTTGGCCGCGGGGGCAGGGACCTCCAGGCTGCGGACGCTCCCGTTGTCGAGGCTCTGGAGCACTTGTTTCATGCAGGGAATACCGAACTCATGCCGGCGCTTTGGTGGCCGTGATCAGGAGGAAGGCGCCGTGGTCGGCGAACCAGCGACGGATCAGCCGCCTCGGCCAGACCCGGCGGGCGACGGCGAGCAGCGGGCCGCGGTGGCGCTGACCCACCTCGGAGCTCAACAGATCGGCGTGCGTGAGCACGGGGGTGACGTCGGCGCGCTCGAACCTGGAGCACAGGGCGCGCGCCTGCTCCACGCTGAACGCCCGGGTGCCCGGGCTCTCCAGGTGCTCGGCGTAAATGTCCGGGAGCGGCCGCCAGGGCCGCCCGCGGAGCAGGCCATAGCGGGCCCACAGCATGAAACCGACCATGCTCGGGCTGTGGTAGAGCATCAGCTTGGCGGTGCCGCCGGGGCGAAGCACGCGCCACACCTCGTCGAGCGCGCGCTCGGGGCTCGGCGAGTGGTGCAGCACACCCCAGGAATACACCAGGTCGAAGAAGTCGTCCGCGAACGGCAGCGCCTCGGCGTCTCCCACCGTCAGCGTCGAGCGCAGACCGGCGTGCGCGAGCCGCGCGCGGGTGTGCTCGATGGCGCGCTCGGTCAGGTCGAGGCCATACAGCTCGGCTCCTGCCGCGGCGAAGCCCTCATGATCGGCGCCGAGCCCGACGCCGATCTCGAGCACGCGCGCGCCGCGCCAGCGGGGAAAGTCGGCGAACGCGGGGATGAAGGGCTCGAGCCGGTAGCGCTCGCGGCGCTGCGCGGCGTAGGCCTCCGCGTCGGTGCCGTCGAGGAGCAGCGCTTCGCCGCAGGCGGACTCGTTCCAGAACTCGTATACGCGCTGCTTGGCGTCGGCGCGGTCGTTGCTGGTTTGGACGCTCACGCCGCGCCTCGCAACCGAGAAGACGTCGAGCCGTCGACGAAGTGACGGCACCAGAGCTCCACGCAGCACAGCCCGAAGATGGGGTACGCGGCGTCGATCTCGGCGCGCCGGTTGCGCTCGACGAGGTGGCGCACCGCGGCGGGATCGAAGAGCCCGCGATCGCGCAGCCGCGACGGCGACAGCACATCGTCTACGAGCTCGGCCAGCTCGCCACGAATCCAGCGCCGCAGTGGCGCCCCGAACCCGGTCTTCTCGCGGTAGATGACGTCGCGTGGCAAGAACGGCTCCATCGCCTGCTTGAGGATCCATTTGCCGTGGCGCCCCCGCTGCTTGAGCGTCGCGGGCAGGCGATTGGCGAGGGCCACCAGGTCGGCGTCGAGGAAGGGCACGCGCAGCTCGACGCCCGCGGCCATCGACATCTTGTCGGCGTAGGGCAGGTTGTGGTCGCCGAGAAAAAAGCGTTGATCGAGGGCGAGCATGCGCTCGATCGGGGCGAGCTCGTGCGGCAGCGTCGCCAGATAGTCGCGCATGGGAGCGTACAGGCTCGACGCGCTCACCGCCGCGCGGTGCTCGGGCGCGAACAGGCCACGCATCAACGTCGAGTCGCCCCAGGAGAAATAGCCGAGCAGGCGCTCGGTGTCGCCCTGGTCGGCGTAAGCAAAGGCCTTGGCGGCGCGCCGCGCCCAGGCTGCGGCGTTTGCGGCGCGACCGCCGAGCAGCTCGCCCGCCCGCATCGAGCCGCGCGCTGCGCCCGCGCTGCCCACTCGCAGCGCGCGCCGCGCCCGCGCGGGCAGCCACGCCCAGGCGCGCTCGGCCGTCAGCGCCCGGTGCCTCCGGTAGCCGCTGAACAGGTCGTCGCCACCGGCGCCGGAGAGCAGCACCTTGACGCCCTGGCGGCGCGCGAGCTCACTGATGAAGAGCACGTTGAGCGGGGCGGGATCGGCGATCGGCTCGTCGAGCCGATAGACCATGCTCGCCAGCTCGGTCGCGAGCTCCGTCGAGCGCACCGGTACCTCGTGCAGGCGCACGCCGAGGTGCCGCGCCACGCGCCTCGCGTAGGGCAGGTCGCTGGTCTCGCCGGCGTCGTCACCCCCGTCGGCGACGATCGTGAAACAGTCGAGCGAGGGCCGCTCTTCGCGCGCAAACGCGACGATCGCGCTGGAGTCGAGCCCGCCCGAGAGGAACGCGCCGACCGGCACGTCCGCGACGAGCTGGCGCTGCACGGCGCGGCGCAGGGCCGCGGCGACGCCTCTCGCCGCCTCGGGCGCTGCGTCGCGCAGGCGCCCGGCGCCGAACGCGGGCCGTGCCCAGCGCTCGCTCGCCACGAGCTTCCCCGCGCGCACCACGAGCTGCTCGCCGGGCGCGAGCCGCGAGACCGCCGCGAGCGGCGTGGCCGTTCCGGGGCACCACGCGAACGATAGGTAGCGGTGCAAGGCGGGCACGTCGAGCCGGCGCTCGACCGGCATGAGCCCGAGGAGCGCCTTCAGCTCGCTGGCAAAGGCAAAGCCGTGCTGGCTGGCGCTGAAGTACAGCGGCTTGATGCCGGGGGCGTCGCGGGCCAGCCACAGCTCGCCGTTGCCCTTGTCGAACAGCGCGAACGCGAACATGCCGTTCAGATCGGCCAGCATGCGCCGCCCGAACGCCACGTACATGGCCAGCACCACCTCGGTGTCGGAGCGGCCGCGGAAGTGATGTCCGCGCCCCTCGAGGCTCGCGCGCAGCTCGCGGTGATTGTAGAGCTCACCGTTGTAGACGAGCACGACGCGGCCGTCTTCGCTGAGCATCGGCTGGTGGCCCGCGTCGGACAGATCGATGATCGACAGGCGCGTGTGCCCGAGCTCGAGCTCCGCGCCGGCGCTCTTCCAGCTGCCGCGATCGTCGGGCCCGCGATGGGCGAGGCGGTCGAGCGCGCCATCGATCGGGCTGGCCTGCGCGGGCGGACAGCGCTGCTCGGGCGCGGCTCGCGACAGCCAGCGCCCCGCGATTCCACACATCAGAGCTGGCCTCGGCGCGCGTTCATGCGCCCTTGATAGTACGAAAACACGTCGAATGCTCGCGTCGGGTGAGCGCGGGCCGGCTCCTCCCCTGCCGGGCTCGACATCACTTTCAGTTGGTATACGATGCAGCCATGCTCGCGAGCGGCTGGCCGCGAGCAGCCATCATATTCCTGTCGCGCTGCTCCTCGTGTCCCCGTCGCGCTGCTCCCTCCCGTTCGTGCCGCGCGCATTCCCGCGGGAGACGCGCGCGGGAACGCGGCCTAGGGCGACGCCTCGCGGATTGGGGCGCTCGCGCGCCAGTGAGCCGCAGCGGCCGGCCCACATCGGGGCCGAGCTCCTACACGGGCCGCGCGGCGCGGGCGCCGCACGATCCTCGGGGCAGGGGGCCCTCGCGCGCTGACGCGCTCGCCATGTGCGGCATCGCCGGGGTCTATCCGAATGAACGAGAGGCGCCGGCGCGCGTGCGGCACGCCGTGGAGGCGATGTGCACGCGCATGCTGGCGCGGGGCCCCGATGCCGGCGGCACGCTCGAGCTCGGGCCCGGCGCCCCCGTGCTCGGACATCGACGCCTGTCGATCATCGATCTCGATCCGCGATCGAACCAGCCCATGACGAGCGCCGACGGTCGTCTCTCGATCACCTACAACGGCGAGATCTACAACTACCGTGAGCTGCGCCAGCGCCTGCTCGAGCTCGGGGAGGTGTTTCACACCACGGGCGACACCGAGGTGTTACTCGCGGCATACCGGCGCCACGGTCGCGCGATGCTGTCGCAGCTGCGCGGCATGTTCGCGCTCGCGATCTGGGATGGACCCGCGCGCACGCTCCTGCTCGCGCGCGACCCGCACGGCATCAAGCCAATCTACTACGCCACGAGCTCGACGGGCTTCGCCTTTGCATCGCAAGTGAAGGCGCTGGTGGCTTCGGGCCTGGTCTCGGACGAGCCTTCGCCCGCGGGGCTCGCGGGCTTCTATCTGTGGGGCAGCGTGCCCGAGCCCTGGTCGATCCATCGCCACATCCAGGCGCTGCCCGCAGGCCACTGGCTCGAGGTGCGCGACGGCGTCGCAGGCGCCCCGCGCGCGTGGCACGACATTCGCCAGCACTGGCGTGACGCCGCGCCCGCTCGGTCTCATCCGCCGGGAGACGCGGAGCTCGCGGAGCTGGTGCGGAGCGCCGTGCTCGACTCGGTTCGCGCGCATCGCGTCGCCGACGTACCCGTCAGCGTGTTCCTGTCGGGGGGCGTCGACTCGGGAGCGATCGCGGGCGCCCTGTCGGCGGAGGGCGGCGCGGTCGAGGGGATCACCATCGGCTGTGGCGAGTTCGCTGGCCGCGCACGCGACGAGGTGCCGGGCGCGCGCGCCATCGCCCGAAGATATGGCCTCGCGCACCGGGTGCGCTGGGTCCGACAGGGCGAGTTCGAGGCAGACCTGCCGCGCATCTTCGACGCCATGGATCAGCCGTCGATCGACGGCATCAACACCTGGTTCGCGAGCAAGGCCGCGGCCGAGCGCGGGCACAAGGTGGTGCTGTCGGGCGTCGGGGGTGACGAGCTGTTCCAGGGCTATTCTTCTTTCGAGAGAGTGGTGCGCGCGACGCGGCTCGATCGGCGCCTGGGCTGGTTGCCGGGGTCACGCCGACTGCTCGGGAGCCTGGGCGCCCTCGCCTCCGGTCCGCTCGGCAGTCCCAAGCTCGCCGCCCTGGGCTCGCAGCTCGGGAGCCTCGAGGGGCTCTACCAGCTCGAGCGGGGGTTGTTCTTCGCCGCCGATCTCCCGGGCCTGATGGGCGAGCGCCAGGCGCGCGAGGGGCTCGAGGCGCTCGGCGACTTTCGCGCGTCGGCCGCCAGCGCGCGTGACGACTGGTCGGCGGTGGCGCTGCTCGAGTCGACGTCTTACCTCGCCAACCAGCTGCTGCGCGACAGCGACTGGGCCAGCATGGCGCACTCGCTCGAGCTGCGCACGCCGCTCGTGGACGCGCGCTTGCTCGCGGCGCTCGCGCCACACGTCGCGCGCTTCCGAGCGGGTCGCGGCAAGCGCTGGCTCGCTGGCTCGCCCGAGCCGCCCCTCGACGCTGCGATCGTCGCGCGGGAGAAGACGGGCTTCGGGCTGCCGATGGCGGCCTGGCTCGCCGCGCTCGCGCCGCCGCCGCCGTCCCCGGCAGCCGAACGCTCTTCCCGGTCCACCTCGTCGAAGGGTGACCCGTGGCCTCGCCGCTGGGCGCGTCACGTCGCTGCGGAGTGGGGTCTGTGAAGCTCGATGGCCCGCGAGGGCGGCTTCTGGAAGCTGGGCTGTGCGAAGCGGACAAAAACCGGTGAAGCGGAGACCAGTGAAGCGCGTCGCATGAAGATCGTCCACGTCGTCCCCAACGTCAGCGAGGAGGCGAGCGGCCCCGCGTATTCGGTGCCGAGCCTCGCCCGGGGCCTCGGGCACCTCGGGCACGAGGTCGCGCTGCTCTCGGTGCTCGGGCGCGCGCTGCCGCCGTCTCCGGGCTTCGTGCACCGCGCCTACCCGCGTGCGCTCCTCTTCCCGCGCTTGTGGCGCTCGCCGGCGCTGGCGCGAGCGCTCGGACGCGCGGTGCAGACGGCTGACGTGCTGCACTCACACAGCCTGTGGGTGATGCCCAACATCTACCCGGGCTGGATCGCGCGGCCCTCTGCGACGCGGCTCGTGGTGTCGCCGCGTGGCACGCTCTCGCCGTGGGCGCTCGCTCACTCGCGCTACCGCAAGAAGCTCGTCTGGGCCCTGCTCCAGGCGCGCGCCGTGCGCTCGGCGGCGTGCTTGCACGCGACCGCCGAGGAGGAGTATCGAGACCTGCGCGCGCTCGGACTGCGACAGCCCGTTTGTGTGGTTCCGAACGGTATCGAGGTGCCCGCGTTGTCGGCGCTCGACGAGCCCGAGCCGCCCGGGCCGAGGATCGTGCTCTACCTCGGGCGGCTTCACGTCAAGAAGGGGATCGATCGGCTGCTCCGCGCCTGGACGACGCTCGCGCCCGCGCGACCCGGCTGGTGCCTGTGGATCGCGGGCCCCGACGACGGGGGGCACGAGCGTGAGCTGCGCGCGCTCGCCGCGTCGTTGCGCACGCCGCGCGTCGCTTTCATGGGCCCCGTCTATGGCGAGGAGAAGCGCGCGCTCTACCGCCGTGCGGCGATCCATGTGCTGCCGAGCCACTCCGAGAATTTCGGGATGACCGTGGCGGAGTCGCTGGCGAGCGGCACGCCCGTCATCGCCACGCGCGCGACGCCCTGGTCTGGCCTCGATCGCGAGCGCTGCGGGTTCTGGGTCGAGCTCGGCGTCGAGCCGCTGACCGAGGCCCTGCGCGAGGCCACCCGCCTGGAACGAGCCGAGTTGCTTCGCCTCGGCGCGCGCGGGCGCGCCTGGATGGAGCGCGATTTTTCGTGGCACAGCGCGGCGCGACAGATGGCTGAGGTCTACCGCTGGCTGAGCGCGGGCGGCGCGCCGCCAGAGTGCGTGCGGCTCGGCTGAGCGGTGCCCTGACCGTGGCCGGCGAAGAGCGCTTTGCGTTTGCCGGGGCAGAGCGTAGAAATCTGCTGGAGCCATGGTCCCGCCCACCGCATCGAACTCCGGCTCTGGCTCACCCGCGTCGCCCGCGGCGACATCCTCCGGAGGGGCATCATCGGGCACGGCTTCCTCGGGCGCGACGGCGGAGGGGCCCTCGCCGCTGGCGGGGTCGGCGGTGCTCGCTGTGAGCCCCACCCGCGCCTATCGCGGCTTCAACACCAGCTTGCATCGCGTGCGCGCCCTGGAGTCGCTCGGGGCTCACGTCGAGGTGGTCGATACCTCGAGCGACGGCCTAGCGGGCCTCGCACGCTTTCGCTATCGCGTTCAGAACCACCTGTTCGCGCGCGGCTGGAGCGTCCCTCTTCCGGATCCGACGCGCAGCGCCCAGCGCGCGCGAGCGGCGGGTAGGCGCCGCTCGTGGGACATCGTCTGGCTCGAGAAGGCGCTCACGCTCGGCCCCCGTGCCGTGCGCGAGCTGCGCGCGGCCTGCCCGCGCGCGCTGATCGTGGGCTTCTCGCCCGACGACATGACGCGGCGGCACAACCAGAGCCTGCAGTTCATACAGGCGCTTCGCCACTACGATTGGTTCATCACCACCAAGGCGAGCCGCGTCGGCGACCTCGAAGCGCTCGGCTGTCGCAATGTCGTGGTCGTCGGCAACGGCTTCGATCCCGAAGCATTTCGTCCCGTGCCGGTGTCGTCGAGCGACGTCGGGCGCCTGGGCGGCGAAGTGGGCTTCATCGGCACGTACGAGAGCGAGCGCGCGCGGAGCCTGCTCGTGCTCGCACGCGCCGGCCTGCGCGTGCGCGTCTGGGGTGACGGTTGGCGCGCTAAGACGCAGCCGCACCCGAACCTGCGCGTGGAGCACGCGCCGCTCGACTTCGACGACTTTTCGCGGGCGTGCTCGGCGTTCAAGATCAACCTCGGCTTCCTGCGAAAGCTCAACGCCGACCAGCAGACGACGCGCAGCGTGGAGATCCCGGCGTGTGGTGGCTTCATGCTCGCCGAGCGCACCGCCGAGCACCTGGCCCTGTTCGAAGAGGGCCGAGAAGCCGAGTTCTTCGCCTCCGACGCGGAGCTGATCGAGAAGTGCCGCCGCTACCTCGGCGACGAGGCCTCGCGGGCCGCCGTCGCGCGGCGGGGCTACGAGCGTTGCTTGGCCTCCGGTTACAGCAATGCGGGCCGGCTCCGGCAGGCGTTCGGCGTCATCCTGTCGAGCGAGCTCGGCCGGGAGCGCCGGTAACGTCCGCGCGGCGCTCGCAAACCAGTCGGCATGGCAGGCTCACGTCTGGCGCTGACTGAGAGCGCAGCGACCGGCTGGCGCTCACTCGTCGTCGTCGTCGCCGAGATAGCCCGCTTCGTCGATCAATGAGCGAGCGATGCGATCGGTGTCGCAGCGCCAGATGCCGACGTCGAGCTCGAAGCGCAGCCCTTCGATCTTGGCGAAGTCGAGCACGGGTTCACCGCGAGCGAGCGCCGCGACTTCGCCCTCCGTGGAGCGAACCGCCTTGAAGTACGTCCCAGAGGTCGCCGTCGCGCTCTGCTGGGGAGATGGCCGTTCGAGCCCGTCCGATTCGAATGTCGTCGATTCGAACGCTGCACGAGTCTGCGTTGCCAAGGGAGATGGCTTGCGAAATGCCTGCATGGGTCACATCCGAGCCGAATACTTTCGACTGCCGTTAACTTCTTCAATCGGATGCGGCTGCGTGAAGCAAATGTTAATGTTGCCAGAGGAGAGCAAGTCTCGGACCGAACGGTGGCACGGCGGGTCACCCCGGCCGGTCATGGTCCGAGGTGCGAGAGCGAGGCGCTGGCTCGTCCAGGCGGTCGGGCTCGCCCTCGGGCCGCGAGCGCCCCGACAGTTCGGCGGCCACGGGCGCCGGGGTGGAGTTGCCCGCACGAGGCGTCCAAGAGCTGGTAGTGTTCGGTCCTGGCTCTGGAGGGGCGAGTGATTCGGCGAACGTTCTCGTTTGATGGCAGCGGGCTCCGCGGTCAGGCGTTCCGCACTGGCGCAGTGCTCCTGCTCGCCGCCACGGTGGGCGCCCTGTCCGCCTGTGGCGACGCCGCGGGCGAACAGGAAGCTGAGGCTCCTTCAGCGAACGGCAGCAGCGCCGCCGCGGCGTTGGTTCCAGCGTCCGACGTGGCGGAGCATTGCGTCGACGCCGGGGTCGTCCCGGAGGGGGGCGAGGCGCCTCCAGAGGCCACTGCTGTTCGCCGGCGCGCGTGCACCGTCAACCTCGTGCGCCGCGGCGAGCCGCTCACGATCGAATATCAGATCAAGTGAGCGCGGGCCGCGCCTCGAGTGAGCACGAATCGCGACCCGTCGAGCCGACGCGCCGACGAGCGCCCTCCGCTCAGGCGGCACTCCGCAGCGCCGTCGGCCGCAGCTCCACCGGACTCGCTGCCCTGGCGACGATCGCCGTCGGCGGTAGCGCGTCGATGCCCAGCGAGCTCGGCACACCCACCACGGGCCCTTGCCGGTAAACGCCCGGCGGCACCCGGTATTGCTTCTTGAACGCTCGGTTGAAGGCAAACTCCGAACGGTAGCCGACGTGCCGCGCGATCTCGGCGAGCGCCGCGTCAGAGCCGAGCAGCAGCGCCGCGGCCTCCTGCATGCGCCGCTGGGTGAGGTAGCGCATGGGCGACAGCCCGAGCACACGCAGAAACTGGCGCGCGAACGCGGGCCGCGAGAGGCCGACGGCGCGCGCCAGCAGATCGACCGTCCAGCGCTTGGAGATATCCCGGTTCAACAGCTCGAGCGCACGCTCGACGCGCGCGTCGCGCAGGGGCCTTCCCCAGTTCGGCAGCGGAACCGGCGTCGCCATTCGACGCGCGTAGACGAGCAGGCTGCGAAACAAGAACGGGAGCAGCGCCTCCCGCAGCGGCTTCCTCAGCTCGACCTCGTCGGCGATCAACCGCAGCACCGCCGACAGCGCGGGGTGACGGGCGACCTCGTCGCGCGAGAACACGCGCGACACCCCGCTCTGGGTGACCTGAAACCAGACACCGTCAGGCCCTCCCGAGAACGTGGCCTCGATGCTCACCTCGGGCTGGGGCCCCGGGGTGCTGGCGACGACCCGCAGCGCGGATCGCCGGCTATCGACGCGGACGTTCAGGGCAGGCGGCGCCTCTGTCTCCATGCCGAGAGAATGCCTCGGGAGCGCCGGTGCGTCCACTCGGAGACGCCCGTTCCGGCGCCCGCGAGCGCGTCGGATATCGAATCGAGAGCCCGGGACATGGCGACCGAGCCGGCGCCGACGCAAGACAGTCGCATGCAGCTTCAGCCCCACACCCTCGCCCAACCCGAAAGCTCGGAGAAGAACGGATCATCCCTGGTGCGCGAGCACCTGTTCGCGGCGCGCACCGTGCTGGTCTTCGGCGAGGTGACGAGCGCCCTCGCCGAGGCGGTGTCCTCGCAGCTGCTCGCGCTCGCCGAGCGCAGCCACGACCCGATCCGGGTCATCGTCCATTCGCCCGGCGGGCATGTCGAGGCGGGTGACACCATCCACGACGTTATCCGCTTCATCGGACCCCGCGTGCGCGTGCTCGGCACGGGCTGGGTGGCGAGCGCCGGCGCCCTCATCTATTCGGCGGCGCGACGCGAGAGCCGCTTCACTCTGCCCAACACTCGCTTCTTGCTGCATCAGCCGCTCGGTGGCGTCGGCGGCCCGGCGTCGGACATCGACATCGAGGTGCGGCAGATCCTCGGCATGCGCGAGCGCCTCAACCGCATCTTCGCGCAGGCGACCGGACAGACGCTGGAGCGCATCACCCGCGACACCGAGCGCAACCACTGGATGAACGCCGAAGAGGCGCTCGCCTACGGCCTGGTCGGCAAGATCATCGAGAGCGCCGACGAGTTCGAAGCGGTCCCTTGACGCGGCCTCAGCGCGTGGCGAGCAGGCGGGGCGGGTCGCTGCGCGGTCCGCTCCCGGGCGCGACCCCGACCAGCGCGCTGGCAGCCCCCTCGGCCAGCGGCTGGCGCGCGAGCGCGCCTTCGACCGCGTCCGCCACGAGCTGCAGCAAGATGTCGGACTGGGGCGACATCTCTTCTCCGCGGAACCCGAGCTCGAGCGAGCCGGCGGGCGCGAGCGGAAACTGCACGAAGATGAGCCCCTCCGCCTCTGCGGCGGCGGTGTCAGCGGGCCAGTGGCGCTCGCTGCCCGAGGCCTCGAGGTATATCACCGCGCAGCCCGCGGCCTCCGCGAGCTCGAGCAGTCGCGCCCACACCTGCTCCGCGCTGCCGAGCCCGGCCACATCCGCCGTGAAGGGGGGGACCAGGCGCCGCAGCGCCCGCGTGCGCGAGTCGTGCTGGCGCAGCATCGCGGCGCGCCGCAGCCGAACGTACTCGAAGTAGCCGACGAAGCGGATCAGGCCCGTGAGCACCACGCTCGCCACGAGCAGCGCCACCCCGCTCTCCCAGCTCCGCCCGAGCGCGATCGCGATGGCCGACACCATCATCAGGATGCTCACGCCGTACAGCAGCATCACCGCGCGGCGATGGGTGATGCCCATGTCGATCAGGCGATGGTGCACGTGCCCGCGATCGGGCGAGAACATCGAGCGCCGCTCGAGCGTGCGCCGCAGCATCGAAAACAGCGTGTCGAAGATCGGCACGCCGAGGGCCACCATCGGCACCAGCAGAGATACCGCCGTCGACGTCTTCTGCATCGCCCCCGTCAATGACGTGGTGGCCAGCAGGAAGCCGAGGAAATAGCTGCCCGAGTCGCCCATGAAGATGTGGGCCGGGTTGAAGTTGTAGAACAGAAACCCGACCATCGCCCCCATGATGGCGGCCATCACGACGGCGACGAAGATCTGGTGACCGATCACCGCGATGACGAAGTTGGTGAGCGCGGCGAAGAAGATGACCCCGGCGGCGAGGCCGTCGAGGCCGTCGATCAGGTTGACGGCGTTCACGACGCCGACGATCCAGAGCGTCGTGATCGGCAGCGCGAACACCCCCATTTCCCACACTCCGAGGAACGGGATCGAGACGGCCTGGATGCGGAAGCCCATCGTGTACGCGAAGAACGCCACGCACAGCTGGACGGCGAACTTGTACTTCGCGCTGACGCCGACCGTGTCGTCGGCCACACCGAGCGCGCCGATGCCGACGCCGCCGAAGAGCAGGCCGAGCGACAGTCGAGGGTACGCCTTGAGCGTCGCCGCCACGTCGGTGTCGAGGATGGCCAGGGCGAGCAGGGGAGTGAAGAAGCTGACGGCGATGGCCACGCCGCCGAGGCGCGGGATGGCGCGATCGTGGATGTCGCGGGCGCGCGGCGTCGAGACGGCCCCGATGCGGATCGCGAGACGGCGCGCGAGCGGCGTGAACAGCACCGCCATGAACAGCGAGACGCAGAAGGTGAAGGCGTAGCTGCGCATGGTCGCTCGGGCGTGAAGTGTGAGCCGGCGCGAGCCTCAGCCGCGCGCGCGTGGGCGCTCCGAGTCGCGGCCCCCGTAGTAGCGATAGTAGTACGGATAGTCGGCGCGCCCCGGGTCTGCCGCGTTCAGCACGGCGCCCACCAGGTTGGCGCGCACGTCTTCCAGGGCGCGGCGGGCGTGCATGGCGGCGTCGCGCGTGGTGCTGAGCGCGCGGATGACCAGGATGCTCGCGTCGACGCGCGTGGAGAGGATCACCGCGTCTGTCACCGGCCCGATCGGCGGGCTGTCGATGACGATGCGATCGTAGTCTACCGCGAGCTCTTCGAGCAGGCTCTGGAAGGCGTTGCTCTGCAGGCTCTCGGCCGGGTTCGGGCAGGCCGGGCCCGAGGGGAGCAGGCTCAGGCTCGGCACCTCTGTCTCGACCACTGCCGACCTCAGGCTGGAGCGGTCGATGAGCGCGCTGGTGACGCCACGCTCGTTCGCCTTCGAGAACACGCGGTGCAGGCGCGGGCGGCGCAGGTCGCAGTCGACGAGCAGCACCTTGTGACCCGCCTGCGCCATGGCCACGGCCAGGCAGCACGCCACCGTCGTCTTGCCCTCGGAGGGAGTGGCGCTGGTGACCAGCAGCGAGCGATAGGGCTTGTCGGGCGACATGAACGACACGTTCGTGCGCAGGCCGCGCGACGCCTCCGAGATGGCGCTCTGCGGGTCTTCCTGCACGATGAGCTCGATGCGCGGTGCTTCGCCATCTCTCGGCCGGCGCCGCCGAGGGGCGCCGCGGCTCTTGTAGCCGCCCGAGACGGTGCTGCGCCCGACGCGCGGCAACAGGCCGAGGAACGTGAGCCCGAGCTCCTGCTCGATGTCGTTCGGGGTCTTCACGCTGCGGTCGAACATCTCGCGAGCGAAGGCGCCGAACAGGCCGAGCGCCAGCCCTCCGACCAGCCCCATCGTCATGTTGAGCGGCACGCGCGGGCTGACCGGCACCTTCGGCACCAGCGGCGGATCGATCAGCTGGATGTTGTTGAAGCGCATCATGCGCGTGAGGTTGCTCTCCTTGCTGCGTTCGATCACGAGCGAGTAGAGCTTCTCGGTGTTCACCTTGCTGCGCTCGAGGCGCCGGTAGTCGAGCTCGAGCCCGCCGAGCTCGATCGCGCGCTGCTGGGCGTGCTCGAACAGCGCCGTCAAGTCGGCCACCTCGCGCTCGACCACCGCCAGATCGCGCTGGGCGGCGCGGCGAACGTTCGCGACCTCGTGATTCAGCGCCTCGCGCGCGGCGGCGATCCGAGCGTTGGCAGAGGCGACCAGCGGGTGCTGCTCACCCTTGCCGGCGCCGATCAGGGCGTCGTACTCGGCGACCGAGTCGTTCAGCGCGTCGCGCAGCTTCTGCAGCACGTCGTCGCGCAGCAGCTCGGGGTTGGCCAGATCGACGCCGCCGTCAGGGGCCCGATTCTCCAGCTCCGCCGCGACGGCCGCCACCTCGGCGCGGCGCACCTTCACCGCAGTGAGCGCGGTGCTGAGCTGCTGCATCTCCTGGCGCAGCATGTTCGACTGCTCGTCCAGCGAGACGCTCAGGATGCGGTTGCCCTTCTTGTACTCGTGCAGGTTCGCCTCGCTGCCCTCGAGCTCGGTCTTCAGCGTTTGCACCTGCCCTTCGAGCCACTCGGCGGCGCTGTTGGTCGACTCGAGCGCCACGTCGATGTTGCGGTCGGTGTACACGTTGACGAGCGTGGACAGAATCTGCCGTGCCCGCTCGGGGTTCGGATCTTGATACGAGACCTCGACCAGGCGGCTCTCGCGGATCGGAGCCACGACCAGGCGCCCGCGGATGAGCGCCG
>Ga0247763_1000029_pt1 | contig 55867 bp, 55 predicted proteins | sample UWRJL141409B4_FD_179926 | JGI IMG/M metagenome (GOLD analysis project Ga0247763, IMG submission 179926) | Plant litter microbial communities from Arlington Agricultural Research Station in Wisconsin, United States - UWRJ-L141-409B-4 | ecosystem: Environmental > Terrestrial > Plant litter >... | reverse complement strand
GATCTCCTCGGTACCACCATCATGGTGACCCGCGTCGATCATGGCCTGCTCCTCGGCCATCGTCGACTCGTCCTTCTCCTCCGACATACCAATCGGACCAATCCGACGACCGTTGAGGAACTGCTTGACCACCGGCTCATCCGAAGTCAACAGCACCTCACGCGGACCGAACATCACCAAGTGCTTACGGAACAGCATCCCCATGTTGTCAGGCACCGTCCGAGCGATGTTGATGTTGTGCGTGACGATCAGGATGGTGCAGTCGATCTGGGCGTTGATGTCGATCAACAACTGCGACAAATACGCCGTACGGACGGGGTCCAGACCGGAGTCCGGCTCGTCGCAGAGGATGATCTGCGGGTCCAACACCAACGAGCGAGCCAGCCCGGCGCGCTTGCGCATACCACCGGAGATCTCCCCGGGGAACTTGGTCTCATCCCCGGTCAGACCAACCAAGTCCAACTTCTCCATCACGATCTGACGGATCTCGGATTCCTTCTTCTTCGTGTGCTCACGAAGCGGGAACGCGGTGTTGTCATACAGGCTCATGGAACCGAACAGCGCGCCGTCCTGAAACATCACCCCGAACAGGGTGCGGATCTCGTAGAGCTCCTTGGCCGAGCACTCAATGATGTTGGTGCCGTCGACGATGATCTTGCCGCGCTCCGGGCGCAGCAGACCGATCAACGACTTCAAGAACACCGACTTGCCCGTACCAGACGGGCCCAGCAACACGCTGACCTCACCCGCCGGCAGGTCGAAGGTGACGTCCTCCCAAATTCGCTGGGGCCCGAAGGACTTCGTCAAACCCTCAACCTCAATACCAATACCCACGCGCAAACCCTTCCAGCTCTGTGATGTTCGTGTCCGGTCCCGCCAGGCCGATTCGAGTCGACGTGGTGGAGTAGGTCTGCGGCGGTCAGTTGGTAAAGAGACTGCTCCACTGAGGGCACCATTGGTTGGCCGACAACAATGCGAATTGACGCGCCTGATCGCCGCTCACGACGAATGACCGCGCGATACGGGTGCTGATCTCCGCCGGCGATCGATTGCCCAGGCGCAACACGTAACACACTGACCTGCCACCGCTGGTTAGGTTGACGTCACTGTGCACGAAGCCAAGAGCACGAGCTTGGCTTATGAAATTGACGTCGTCACCCTCAGGGTCTGGATTTGCCTGTGCGACTGCCGATGTCAAGAACATAAGCGCCACCCCCAACAAGACGCCACCGGCCGTCGGCCTAATTGCCCGCATCTCAGCTCTCCTCGTCGACGGGTACCATGTCGAGCCTTCCTTGGTAGGACGGCGACTCATCGGTCAGCGCGGACACAGGTAGATGAACGCCAGTTGGGTGATGGCGGATGGCACGAGTGTCGCGCCGGATCCGACCTGTCCCGTGCGACGCTTGTCGCAGGCGAAACGGCCCGTCACCAACAACTCACCGTCGCTACGGAAGGCTTCCGGATCGTGACTGACCGTCAAGACGTGGCGCGCGTGGTCCAGGTACTCGATCTCGGCCGGCGTAAGTGGAGTCAGCGGCTCGGCCCGAGCAGACTGTGCACCCGCCAGCCCGACGGCGATGACCACCGCCCACGCCCACGGCAATCTGCGACGGTTCATGTCACGATCCTTCATCGATGGAATGTCTCGATCGGTGCTCTGTTCGGGATCTGGGTGGATTCGTCACGGCGGGCTCAACCATGTCTGCGTCGGCGTGACCATGAACCTGTACGGGCCGCGCGAGCAGTAGGTGCTCGTGTCGGCCATGGTCGCGCACGTCGTCCCGTTGTACTGGATGTAATTACGCGGAGGCAGATCCCGTTCTGCCCGTCCCGGGGGGAATTGAACCCCCAGCAGCCAGTCGTAGCGCGTGACGATGTTCCCGTTGACCCACCCAATGTTCGTCGTGCCCGGTGGTGCACCACGGATGTCGCCGCTGCAGCCGAAGCTCCCGCGGTCCCAAATCCCGCAATTCAAACCCAGCGGGGTTGAAAACCACACTCCTCCAGCACTACTGGTGAAATAGTCGTCGTACTTCACCTTGTCGTAGTAGTTGAGGATGAAGTAGATCGCCGGATAGGGGCTGGTCGGCGAACCGCCATTGGGTTCCGCGCGCACCCCCACTGACGTGCCTACCATCAGTCCGCCTACGCATGCGGTGGTCCAGACCCACCGACCTAGCGATCTGACGGTCCGCCCGACGGACGCCCTCACGGCAGGTTTCCTGGCGACGATTCGTTCTCCGCGGTGTGGGGAACGCTTCCATAACACGTCGCGTTTCCCACGTCGAGGATGCTCTCGCACAGCGCGTGGTCGCCTTGGGAAATGCGAACCGTGACGAAGTGACCCTGCAGCACGCGTCCGACGGTCGCAGCGGTTCGGAAGTTCGGTCGCCAGTCGGCTCGCAATTCGGCGCCGTCCGCGGTTGGACTCGTCGCGTCGAGAACGGGCACGGTGAGAGTCCAGGGCAACGGCACATCTTGCAACAAGTGCTTGCCCGATGTGTCGCGATACTCCACGCCGGCCAATTCGCCGACGGAATCGGAGAAGATGTCGTAGGTGACGACGTCGTCGGCGCGCGCCGCCGGAGCGTGCACCACGATGCCGATACCAAGGATCAGCGCGGCTGCCGTCGTTCCGATTCGTCTCATGCGCAACTCCGTCCAGCGTCGGGCGGCGCGTGTCTGATTGACGGGCTCGTCATGCCGGAACCACCAGCACGACGGTTGTCAACGTCAGGTCCTTCTTCGCGTTGTGCAGCGCACTGACACCAAAGTCCTTGTACGAGCAGTCTGGAATCTTGGCATAGCCCTGCAACAACAGTGCCTTGATGGCGTCCCCGTCATCGGCAGCGGCGCCGGACAATATCGTTGCCTTGCTAGCCGCGTAGCCGAGGTCCTTGAGGACCGTCAGTGCGTCGGTCTCCGGCACGGCCCGAGACGCGTTGTCGATCCACTTGTCGGTCGTTGCGTTGATTGCGCGAGCAGCTTCGTCGACGACCGGGTTGGACGTCAGCTCTCCACACGACGTACCGCGGGTGGCTTCCACCGCGGCCCGAAGCCCGTCGCCGGTGTCACCCAACGCCGACTGCGCCGAAAGCACACTCGATATCATCAATACCGTTGTCGTCAAACATAATCCGACCGCAAGGCGGGACCGCCGCCTGGGCCGATGCCCGTTGTCGTGACGGCTGCTGAGTCTGCGCCGATTGGTTGCCATGTCTCCTCCACTTCGCGCGCGAGTCGTCATTGTCCACACACGTGCGAACGGTGAATGTCACTGCCCCAGCGTTTCGCCTTCTGCACAGATGGGCCCGTGAACCAGTCGGGTTGATGAGCCAGAATGCCGTTGTTGACGTTGGACAGTTGCTCCCACAACTTGAAGAACGCTTCACCTTCGTAGACGGGAAAGTAGTTGTCTCCGAACGTATTCTGCGCCTGGGTCAGCGCTTGGGCGCGTGGCGCGAGAAAGTCGACCGCTTGGTTCACGTTCCCGGAAACGATGTCGACCTGTTGCTGGAGATCGTTGCGGGTGTAGTCGAAGTCTTTGCCGTCGGTGCCGATTCGGTTGAATTGCAGCCTGTCGATTTGGGAGCGGAGTGTGGCGTACTGGGCGTTGTACCACTGGCACATGTCGCGCATTGCGCCTATGTCCGCGTCGGTGACGGCGTTCCTTGTTTGGTCGTACGGGAAGGGGAATGTCGGCGCCCACTGCCATGGAGTCGGTGCGAAGATGGGAAGTGCCCTTATCAGATCGCTGTCGGAGGGCGGCTCCACCATGGGCACGACGACGTTGGGGTCGGCATCGGGGTCGGCCAGCGCCGAGGCACCGCCGAGCACGACCGTCGTCGACGAGAACGTCACTACGCAGAACAGGGCGACGACACCGCGTCGAAGGAAACCTCTCGTCATCATCACCGGCCTCTTCTCGACGTCCGCAGCCGCTATTTCGGGCCCATTGCGGTGCCGATTCCGCCGACATCTGTTATCTGCCAATCATTGTTGCTGTCGATGGTCGTGCTGTAGGTGGCCGTGGACTGCAGCGCTTCCGGTGCCTGCACGGTCTTCGTTTGGACGCTGACGAAACCGTCGACGACGTAGAGGCCCCCCGTGATCGACCTGACCTTGGCCACGAGGGGTTGCGCAATCGAACTCCACTGCAAGGGCACCAGGACCTGCTCCATGGACGTACCGGCGTCGGAAAGTTTCTTGCTGAGCTCCGGGCTGGTTCCCGCTACGAGTTTGACCTTCCAAGCCTGAATGTCCTTGTAGTCCATCGTCGCTGCGTTTACGGCGTAGTCGAGGGCGATCTTTTCTGCGTGCGCCTCGTCGGTCGCCTGCGAAGCTTGAGCGTCGAGTTGCCGACGAGCGCCGACGTACAGCCAACCCAGTACGGCCACTCCCGCTACCAGAGCCACGATCACCGCTGCGACGGTCAGTTCCCGTATGCTCACCGAGACCGACCGTTGTCGCCGAGACGAACGCAGGTCGTCGGACGTGTCCGACTCTGCGGTATCGGCTTTCGGTTCCGGCTTGTCGGCAACCTTGACGTCGGAGTCCACCTTGTTCGCTTCGGTCTCGTCGATGCTCATGAATGAACCTCTCTTGGATTGCTTCGTCGGAAGTACGGAGGCCTCGCCGCCGTCATGGGACGACACGCAAGGTTATGGCCCCCTCTGCAGGTACTTGCTGCAGAAAGTGGTCAAGGATTTGACCGCTGTCGAAGTTCATCAGGACACCGGCGATTGCGTTCAGCTTGGGTTGAAACGCCTCCCCCAGCACCTTCAGGTCGCCGCCTCGGTCGTCCAACAGGCCCTGAATGCGTGACACCAGGTTGTTGAGGTTGCTGATGTTCTCGGGGTTGTTTCGCGCAAACAGGATCGGCAGATGCTTGAAGAAGTCCTGCCAACGCTGACCGGTGAGCTGCAGCTCGGGGGTGATGCTCGTCAGATCGGGATTGACCCACTCAGCATTGACCAGCAGCGCCTGAAAATTGATCAAGAGCGCTCGACCCTGCCCATTTAGTCCGTTGAGCATGTTGTTGAACTGCGAGCTGGCGCGAGACAAGTTGGGCAGCACCTCGTTCGGGTCCGGGAGCGCAATGTTGGACTCACTGATGATGCGTTTGAGGGCGTCCGGATCAAGCTGGTTCAGGACCCGGACGACGCTGGTCGCCAACTCGGAGATCGACGGTGGCTGCACGACCGATTCTGCGGAGATGCGCTGATCGTTCCTCAACATCTGACCGCCGTCACTGCGCGGCATCAACTCGACGTAGGACTCGCCTAGTGCAGAGAGGTTCTCCAGACGCACTTCGGTGTCGACGGGCACGTGATAGCGACCGTCGACGTAGAAGTCGATGGTTGCCGCGCCGGTCGACGTCCTAGTGCCCGTCACCTTGCCGACGGGGGCGCCGCGCAACAAGACGTTGGAGTCCACGACGATGCCGTTGACGTCGGGGACGTCCATGGAGAGGTTGGTGCGGTCGGGCGGCGGGTATACGCGCAGACCCAGGGTGGCAAAATAGGTGAGCACGACGGCGACGATCGCGGCGAGGACGACGTACGACGCGACGTCGCGCGTCTTGACGACGTTCACGGCATCGCCCCGAGAATTCGCAGCACCTCTTGTACGTTTCCCGACAGCTCTCGGCCGTCCGGCCCCGTTATCGAAGTGATGTTGATGGCGGGGTACTTGTCGACCGGCAGGAAGTAATCTGTGAACAGGCGACGGTATTTCGGTATTTCGGCCTCGCCTGCCACCTTCGACTCTTGCAAGGCCCCGACTGAATCGGCCAGTGAATTCAAGAAGGGAACCAGCCAATAACCGCCCAGAGCAATGCTCCCGATGCCGGGCAGCACGGTGGCAATGTAGTTCGAGCTCGAGACGAGGTATTCGAAACCGCGTTGTCCCGTCGGCGAGAACCAGTAGTTCAGTTCCGGGATATGGCCGTTCACGACCGCAGCGGTCTTTGCTGCGCCGTCGAGCAGTTGGTCGACCGAATCGAGGTTCGACGACAGCGCCTCGAGATCGGTGGTCACCCGAGTGGTCAGTGTTCGCACCTCGTCGCTCGACGGCACGACCCGATTGAGTCGAATGATGGTGTTCTGGGCCCGCTGAATGGAGCCGCTCGACACGAAGTTCGCCAGGCTCGCGATGGTGTCTTCGAGCTGTGGCGGGGACGTCGTGTGGTCGACGGGGATGGCCCCGCCCGAGGCCAGCGCGGGTGCCGGTCCGTTGCCGCCGGGTGGCCGTTCGAGAGCCACGTATATGTCCCCAAGTACGGTGGCCTGTTGCAGAACGGCGCGAATGTCGTTGGGGATGACCGTTCCGTGGCTGATGCGTGCCGTTACGTCGACGTCGTCGTGGGTCAAGGTCACCTCGGAGACGACGCCGACGGTGACCCCGTCCAACACGACCTTCGCCCGGCCAGGCAAGTTCAACGCGCTGGCGAACTTCATCACGATGTCGTACCCGTCGTCGTAGGACGTGCCCGGGGCGGGGATCGCGTTGACGTCCAACGACGAGCACGACGTGACGGTGAGCGTGCATACCGTTGCGAGAGCTGCGGCGACTGGTCGCAATCTCGGTGTCATTTACTTGCCGCCTCGGTGAGAACGTACTGAAGCAGCGCCACGTCCACCGCGTACGGAGTTCCTTTGACGTTGGCACAACTACCGGGCATCGACGCGTTCATGATGTTGCATTGCGCGACACCGTCTGGCGTGCGCAACCGATAGAGCGGCGGCCGATAGTGCAGCGTGAAGTCGTGATTGTTGGCGAGGTTGGCCAGCCCGTTGAGCACTCGTGGCGCAACGTTGAGGAGACTGGCATAGAAAGGTGCTCGAGGGGTTGCCTTCCTGATGACCACCGACGTCGCGTCCAGCAGCTGCTGCACTTGCGGGCCAAGTTCCCTCTCGATGCCCGCTGCAGCGTCGAATACCGGGAGGAGCCCCTCGAAGGCGTCGTCGGCGCCTTTGAACGTTTCGGCTGTCTCGTGTGCCACGGAGTTTGCCCCGTCGTCGAACACTCCCTTCAGCGTCGGCTGAACGTCGACCAACGTGGTCGTCAACTCCTTGAGGTTGGTGGTGATGGCCCCGAGGTCACCGATTGCCTCGTCGGGCGCATCCAAGACCGACGACGCGGTGGTCAGCAGCTTGTTCGCGTTGGGACCTTGATCGCGCACCGCTTGATCGATCGCGGTGACCATCTGACCTACGTTGTCCGAGCCCGCAGGGTTGATCGAGTTGAGGAAGTTGGTCGACGATCCGATGACTTCTGACAGGCTCTTCGGGGTTAGCGAACGGTTCAAGGGGATGCAGCCGCCTGTGGGCAAGTGCGGGCCCGTCGAGTAGTCGCCAACGAGTTCCAACGCCCTGTCGGCCAGGATCGAGGTCGACCTGGTGACTGCCTTCGCATTGGCCGGAATCGCCTGCCCGCCAGTGACGGTGAAGTCCACGCGGACCGACTGAGCTGACGGGGTAATGGCAGTGACCTTGCCGATGGGGTACCCCAAGTGGGTGACTGGGTTGTCGATGTACAACCCGACGCTGTCCGGCATGATCGCGCAGTAGCCGTCCGACTGCGGTGTGGTCGACGGCGTGCACGAGGCGCAGCCGAGGCCCGCGACCACGACCATGAACGCCGTCAAAGCGCGCCGGTGAACGCGTGGCGCGGCCATCAGCACGCGCTCCCGGGAACGGGGACGCACAGGTCGGTAGCCAACAGTCCGGGGTCCGCATTCTGGGCGTTGAGCACCCGGTCGAACAGGTTCTGGACGCGCTTGAGGGCACGTATGGTCAACCCATTCCTCTCCACGAAGGAACGGCCCTTCTGCAGGAATTGTCTTACCTTCTCGATGAATTCGAGCTGATGAGCCACGTAGAAGTCGCCGAGAGGCTTCAGGGCGAGCGCGACGTCACCGAGGCCCTGCAGGGTTTGGGAGAATCCCTTGTTGTAGATGACCAGGGTCTGAGTCAAGATCGACACCTTGCGCAGGAGCTGCGCGAACTTGTCACGGTAGTTCGACAGGGCCCTGATGTACTCGTCCGACAAGTTGAGGATGTTCGTCACCTGGCCCCGTTGCCTTTCGACCGTCGACATCAGATCGTTTCCCGCATTGATGACGTTGGCGACCACTTGGACGTTCGTCCCCGTCAAACCCTGAGAAATCTGATTCAGCGATTCGTTTACCGGCGTCGTGTTCACGTGTTCGGTGATCTTCGTCGTGTCGGTGAGGGCACGGACGAGGCTGTACGGCATTGTCACCCGCGAGAGTGGGATGGCCTGAGAACCCAACGGAGAGTTGCCCATCGACGCCAGATTGACGTAGTAACCACCGACTACGGTGAGCATCCGGACGTCCACTTGCGACTGGTCGCCGACGAAGGCGTCATCGTCGACCCTCGCCGTCACCAACACCTGGGTCGACTCGAGTTTCAGGCCCGTGATCGTTCCAACCTTGATGCCGGCCATTCGCACTTCATCACCGTTGCGAATCGAGTTCGCATCGTCGGTGTAGAAGGACACGATCTTGCTCGTACCCGGGGGGTTGTAGTACACGTAGGCCACGACGAGCGTTACGACGACGGCGAATGCCATTGCCCCGACACCCCAGGTGGCCGGATTGCGGAGGAACTTCAGCGGTTGCATAACACCACCCGTTGTCCGTTCAGCAGCACGTCCATCGTCTCCGGCAGTTGAAAGTTGCCGCGCGAACAAGGCTCCAGGGCGGTTCCGTCGTTGCCCGGCGGGGGGATGTTCTCGTCGATCACCGGCACCAACTTGATGGCGTCAAAGAAGTTGTCCAGGTTACTGAAGGCTGTGTCGAATGCGTCATCTACGTTGATCCCGTTTCTAAATCCGGCGTTATGCAGCAATCGGGTGGCGGGATCAAAGAAATCCTTGCTGTAGAGAAAGTCCTTGCGGAATTCGTCGAGTATCTTCAGGGCCGAGTCCACTGGCTGGTTGGCGATGTCGACGAGGTGGATGAACTTCTCCGAGGTGCCTCCGATGGCGTCGGCGATCCCAGACAGGTTCTCGATCAACGTGGCAACCACCTGCTGGCGGTTCGACACGAATTCCGTGAGCTTGCGGATGCTCTGCAGGAGCGGGGCCAATCCGCTGCCGTCGCCGGTGAGGAACGATGCCGCGTTCGCGGTGAACGTGTTGATCTCATCCGGGCTCAAGGTGGCGAGAACCGGTTGCAGACCGTTGAACAGCGCTGTCACGTCGAACGACGGCTGAGTCATCGACGTGGGAATCTGCGTCACCAAGTCAACCGGCCGATACCCCTCGGCGGGGTTCGTCACGTCGATGTAGCGGACACCGGTCAGCGCCTGAAACTTGATGGCCAGCCGTGTGATTCCAACGACGCCGTACTTTCGATCCAACGTGAACGTGATCTGGGCGAGATTTTGTCCGCCGCGCCGCACCAGGTCGACCGACTCGATCTTTCCCACGCGGACACCACGGACCCTGACGTCGCCATCGGGGTGCACACCGGAGGCGTCGGTGTACTCGGCGGTGTAAGTCCGAGTTTCGACCGACACCGGATTGGTGAGGCTGTTGCCGAGCAACACGAAGAGTACGACTGAGACCGCGACCGCTACGGCCATCCGCCACAGAGCGGCGATGGGCTTCATGGCGTGCCTCCAGTGACGACTCCGAGCGGTGCGGCCACGCCGGGGAGGCTGTCGAGAATCAGATGGACTGACACGGCACGTTGGTCGCCGTTGCCCGCATAGAGCTTCTCGAACCGAGAGCGCAACTCGGAGAGTTTTTCGGCTACGTCTGCGGGTCGTAACAACACCGGGCCTGCATCGGTGACGGCTTTGAGCCCCGAGATGAGTGGGGTCAAATCGTCGACGTGGCTGTATACGAGTTTGCCGACGGCGGCGAAGAGGCCGTTTTGGATGACGTCCAGGGTGCCGATGAAGTGGTCCTTGAAGTACTGCGGCGAGACCTCGCCCAGGCTGGGCACGTCTTCGTCTGCGATGTATGGCTGCTGCAGGCTGGGCGCACTGGACACTGCCGGTCCTCTGACCCGATCTGGGTAATAGTCGTACTTGATGATGCGCGTGGCGAAGGTGACCGCCGCGTCGGTGAATGCGGGAAAAGCGGCGACTGCCGACGAGAGGTTGCGGAGCAGTTGCTCGGGTGGAACGGTCTGCACCGCTTCGAGGGCTCTGGATACCGTCACAGCGGTTTCAAAGAGGGGGTTCAAGCCGTCGGTGTAACGGGTCACCCGATCGATGACGGTGATGAGCTGCGGCGTGAGGGACGCCTCCGAGACGTTGCCCAGTTGGTTGAGCAATTCGGAGAGAGTGAAGTTGCCCGTGGGCACCAGACTCACATCGCTGCCGTCGTGCAGCGCCTGGCCGCCCGAACCCGGGATCAGGTTGATGCCTGGCACGCCAAAGTAGTTGATGGGCCTGAAATCGATGTTCATGGTGTCGGTAAGGCCCCGAATGGGCGCGGACTGCAGTTCGGTGTCCAGCTGAACGCCGCCACCAGCGGTGTTCTTGACGTTCGTGACCTGTCCGACCTTGACACCGTGCAGGACGACAGCGGTTCCGGTCTCGACGCCCTGTCCGACATACGGTGTCGTGATCGCCACGGCCAAGCCGTCTTTGGAGTGTCCGTTGAAGGGGTTGACGACTGCCAGGCATGCGCCGAGGACGATGCTCAGCAGGACGACGGCGCCTACCGTCATCAATACCCGCTCCTGATGCTGGTTTGATCCTCTCAACATGACGGGCCCACTATCCCTTGAACACGAATTCGGGGCGCAGGCCCCATAGCAGTACGGTCGTCGTGAAGTCCAGGACGACGATGGTCACGAGACTGGCCCGCACGGCACGACCTGATGCCTGGCCGACGCCGACCGGACCTCCTGAGGCGAAATACCCGTAGTAACAGTGAATGAGTGTTACCGCCACGCAGTAGATGGTCAGCTTGATCGTGGAGTAGAGCAGATCGATCGGGTTCAGGAACTGGACGAAGTAATGGCTATACGTGCCGCCGGGTTCGCCGCCGAAGGTGACCGCCACCGTCTCGATCGTGTAGAACACCCCCATCAGGGTGAGGAGATAACCGGGTATCACGCACGTCAGCGCACCGATGAGACGGGTTCCGACGACAAAGGGAATGGGACGCAAGCCAATTGCCTCCACTGCGTCGATTTCCTCCGATATGCGCATGGCGCCGATCTCAGCGGTCATTCGGGTACCCGCCTGCGACATGAATGCGATGCCGGCGACGATCGGTCCTAGCACGCGCACCGCACCGATTCCGGCGATGATGCCCGCCAGCGGTCCGAATCCCAGAATGTTCAAGATCGCCAGTGCCTCGATGCCCAGAGACGCACCGGTTGCCACACCGAGGATGAGCAGAACGCTGATCGTGCCGCCATCCACGATCAACGAGCCGCGGCCCCACGCCATGTTGATCGTCGCAGCGAGCGTCTGACGCGAATAACGACGGACCGTCAGCGGCAGATACCAGAACACCTGCCCGATGAACAACGTCCATTGTCCGACCCCCCGAAGCGGAGTCGAGACTGCACCGACGACGGTCGTCCGGGCTCGTCCTAGTGTCGAGGGTGCCGACATCATGCGACCGCCGTGGGGAAGAACATCGTGGCGATCTGTGTAATGACGAGGTTCGCGAACAGGATGAGCACCACGTTGATCACTACGGCCGCGTTCACGGCGTCGGCGACGCCCCGCGGACCGCCCTTCGCCTCCATCCCACGCATCGATGAGATGACGGCGACGATGGCCGCGAAGACAATGCCCTTGGCCAGTGCAAAGTACACGTCCGTCATCTTCGCGAACGTGCCGAACGAGTTCCAGAAGCTCCCTGGTGCTACCCCGCTGACCAAGACGGACAGGAGGAACGACGACGCCGTGCCCGACACGATGATGACCAGGGTGAGGATCGGCGCAATCAACAGCAGCGCCAGAAAACGCGGAACTACCAGCCGCCGAACCGGGTCCACGCCCAGCACTCGCATGGCGTCGAGCTCCTCGCGGATGGCCCGCGCTCCGAAGTCGGATGCAATTGCCGAGGCGGCCGCGCCGCCCATCAGCAAGCCCGCGGTCACCGGTGCACCCTGCCGCAGGACACCGACGCCGCTCGCGGCGCCAAGCAGCGCGGTTGCCCCAACTTGCGCCACCAGTCCCGACGTGACGACCGTGACGATCCCTCCGATCGGGATCGCCATCAGCACCGCCGGCGTAGCGGTGACCTTCAAGAGGGCCCACGCCTGCCAAAGGAACTCGCCGATCGGCAACCGCAGGGTGAGGGTGTCGATAACGGCGAAACGAAACACGGCGAGGGTGAGTTCGATCGCGCGACCCGTGGTCGCCGCGGCATGTACCGGCACGGCGCCCATCCGGGACGCCCGTCTGCTGGCCGCCGTCAGCATGGCGGGACCTCGCAGCGTGGGGCTGGCCAATCTGGGTGCTCCTCTGAGTCGTGGAATCTGGTGAATGCGGCGTCATCGAAACTTCGCGCGCGGGCCCGAATTCGTTGCGCCGCAGCGCCGCGGGCTGCCAGCTCGAGCCCACCGCGGACCCTTCGGCTTCCTGCGTCATCGAAATCAAAGCGCAACGCGGCGAGGACTGATCGGCCAGAGGTGTTAGCGTCACGATAAATTGACGCTGACAGAGATTTGTGGTCGGTGCACGGGTCTACGACGCCAATCCCAGCCTCAGCCATGGCGATTATGTCGGCCATTCCAATCCCTCCCAACATCAGTCCGCCCTGCCGGTGTGAACGATCGATCCCGCATGAATCGCAAGTTGTTGTGGCAGCTCATGATTAGTCACATCCCTGCGTCAGGAAACGCTCGTTTTGCAACGGCCCGCCGGACGGGCTCATAGTATGAGGCAAGTCACTTCAGGTCAACCGTGTGACTTGACAGCTCGGCAAGCATTGACGTCGAGGGCGTAGGCGTCCGCGCCCGGTGCGCCCACTGTGAGAGGGAGGATCTTCGATGAGGGTCAACCATGACCGGCTCGTTTCGATGCTGGCGCACCACCCGAGATCGAGTCGTGCAGTGATTGGCGGTGTTGCTGTTCTTCCGCTGATCATCATGCTTGCGGGCCAAGCTCGCGCCGAACCCAACTACGCCGTTTTCCTCCAAGCAATCGCTGGGGACGGCGTCGTCGTGGACGCAGACGAAGCGATCCGTGAAGGTCAAGACGTGTGCACGCTCATGGCGCCGCCCAATGGCGGGTCACTATGGGACGCAGGAAAACTGGTTGCATCCAGGCATCCGGATTGGGGGATCCATCTGGCCCTGAAGTTCGCCGACCGGTCGGTTCAGGACATCTGCCCCAACAGAGGGTCGTTCTAGCGGACAGTGCTCCCCACAGGCAGGCGATCACTCACTCGACAGCGTTGGGCACCGAGGACTGCGCATGGGGAGCGACGTGGTCGTCACGGGCGTCCGAATGCCGGATTGGCGAGGTCGCCATCCGACCGAACAACGTCGAACCCGTCAATGTGAACGAGCGTTCTGTCGTGTTAGGGTCGAGCACGCGGATGCGGGGCACCGCGACGATGTTCCAGTGGACGAGGGCTTGCCTTATGAATAACCGTGATACGTACACGTCCGATGTGTTCGCAAAGCTCGTGGAGGGCCGTTCGAGTTGCCGCGGGTTCCTGTCGACGCCCGTCCCCCATGACACCATCGCCCAGATACTCGACACAGCCCGTCGGACACCGTCATGGTGCAATACCCAGCCGTGGCACGTTCATGTCACCGAGGGCGCCGGGACCGAAGATTTTCGCGCTGCACTTCGGGCCCACGTCGGTAGTGCGATGTCCGAAGAGCCTGATCTGCCCTTCCCCGCGGCCTACGAGGGTAGGTATCGCGATCGTCGGCGCGAGAGCGGGTGGCAACTCTACGACAGCGTGGGCATCGCCAAGGGCGACCGTGTCGCTTCCGGACTGCAAATGCTCAAGAACTTCGATTTGTTCGGAGCGCCGCACGTGGCCATCGTGACCACCGATGCCCAACTTGGAATCTATGGTGCAGTCGATTGCGGACTCTTCGTTCAGACCTTTCTGTTGGCCGCCCACTCGCTCGGGGTGGCCACAGTGCCTCAAGCCGCTGTGGCCGCCCAAGCACCATTCATCCGTGAGTACTTCGATCTTCCCGAAGACCGATTGGTGTTGCTCGGAATATCGTTCGGTTACGCCGACGAGGCGCTTCCGATCAATCGTTACCGAACGTCGCGTCAGAGCGTCGAGGACGTCGCGACATGGCATTGACGGCGATCGTGGAAGGTTCGTGTACCGCCCAACGCTAGCTTCCTCGTACCACGACACCTGAGGCCATGAGGCCATCTAGTCGGTCGGCGCCGATGCCCCAATCCAACAGAGCTTCCGAGGAATGCTCGCCGGGCAATGCGGGTGGGCCCTGCACGGCAGATGGTGTCCGACCAAAGCGCGGCGCCGGTGCCGGCTGCCGGACGCCATCTACCTCGACGAAACAGTCCCTCGCGAGAAGATGCGAATGGTGGGCGGCTTCGGTCAATCCGAGAACAGGCGCGACGCAGGCATCGGTATCTTCGAAGGTCTGCTGCCAGTGGTCTCGTGTCTGCGATGCGAACGTCCGCGAGAGCTGGTCTCGTATGACGCTGCTTCGCCCCTCGTCGAACCTGCTTCGCGAACTGTCCTCCATTTCGAGTTCGTTCGACAAGACGTCGAAGAACTTCGGTTCCAGCGGACCGACCGCTACGTGTTCTCCGTCCGAGGTGCCGTAGACGTCGTACCACGGCAGACCACCGTCGAGCATGTTGACACCCCTGGCGTCCCGCCACATGCCAGCAGCGAGCATCCCAAACATGGGCGCCGCCAGGGCCAGGGTCCCGTCCACGATGGCGGCATCGACTACTTGACCGGCGCCCGACCGCTGCGCCTCGAACAATGCCGCGAGAACCCCGATCACCAGGAAGGCGCCGCCGCCGCCGTAGTCACCCAACAAATTCGCGGGGATCGCGGGGCGCTCTCCCTCACGCCCCATTGCGTGCAGAGCCCCAGTCACAGCGATGTACGTCAAATCGTGTCCTGCGGTCTGGGCCAGCGGACCCGACTGCCCCCATCCCGTCATCCGACCGTAGACCAGGCGTGGATTGCGAGCATGGCATTCGGCGGGGCCGACACCAAGACGCTCGGTCACACCTGGCCGATTGCCTTCAATCAGGGCGTCGGCAGTCTCGACGAGATCAAGCACCAACTCGACCCCTTCGGGAGTGCGCAAATCCACGATCGCCGACCGCCGACCGCGCAACGACACGTCGTACTTCGGCGGCACCGACGCGCCCGCCCCACCGGGGCGGTCGATACGCAGCACCTCCGCACCCATGTCGGCAAGCATCATTCCGGCCCAAGGGCCTGGCCCTATGCCAGCCAGTTCGATGATGCGCACGCCAGCCAACGGACCGCTGGGGGTCTCTTCCTCGGAATTACGCATGAGATCTCCTTCATTGGTTCAACGGCGAAATCGTCCTACGACGCGGGACCCCGGAAGTCCCGGTCAGCGCCCCGTCACACGAGGCCCGCGGGTGGACTCGAATGCGTCTATTGCAGTGAGCAAGTCGCTCGAGGCCATCGTGTCGGCTTCCAGCAGTAGGCCCGTTTCCACCACTTCGTTGGCGCGAAACATCGTGCTTTGGTTAAGGATTCGCTTCGTCGACTGCACTGCCCAGGCAGGAAGATCCGCCAAGTGCCGGGCCAACCGCTCCGATTCCGTGCGAACGTCGTCGGCGGACTCGACCAAGTCGGTAACCAGCCCGAACTGGTAGGCCTCGGAAGCGGTGATCGAATCGCCTGTCAGCAGATACCTTCGGGCCCTGAGCATCCCGGCCGACTGCGGCCAGAACAGGGCACCCCCGTCACCGGCCGCGAGTGCCATGCCGACGTGCGCGTCGGCCAGCGACGCCGACCGTGCGGCGACCACGACGTCGCAGGCCAGCGTTACCGTCGCGCCGAGCCCGACTGCCGGACCCTGGACTGCTGCGACGATGGGTTGGCGCAACGTCGACAGTGCAGTCAACACGTTCCGCGCCTGGTCGATCGTTGACTGCCGAAAGCTGACGTCGGCGTGCGCACGTCGCATCAGATCGAAATCGCCACCAGCTGAGAAGACCTTGCCCTCGGAACGCAGCAACACCGCGCGAACCGAGGGCAGCTTCCCGATCTGTTCTAGCGCATCCGCGAATTCATCGTGAAGGACGGCGTCGAAACGGTTGAGCAACGTCGGACGACACAGTGTCACGGTTGCGACTCCGTCACACGTGTCGAGTGCAAGTGCGGTGAAGGTCATTGCTACGAGGACTCTCTCGACGTCGACGAGAAGTCGAACTCGCGGGAAATGATCACTTTCATTATCTCGCTGGAACCCCCGTAGATGCGGCTCACGCGGCCATCGAGAAAGAACTGTCCAACGATGTCGTCCCCGACGTAGTGCTCCACCCCGAGAATTCTGGTACAGCGATCAACGACGCGACCATGCAGTTCGGTTGCGTAGAGCTTTGCGATCGCCGCGTCGCGTCCGTCGAGTTGACCGTCGACCAGCGACCTGAGCGCTTCGTCGATCAACGCTTGACCGGCTGCGATCTCGGCCCGGCATTCTGCGAGCGCGAACTTGTCGCGCTGCGTGGGCTGGCGTCCGGACATTGCGGACACCGTTGCCTGCAAGGTGGACTCGGCTGACGCTTGCGAATTGAGGGCGATCGACAGTCGCTCTTGGGCGAGGTTGGAGGTCAACATGGTGAAGCCGTCACCCTCTGACCCCAGCAAGTTCGCGACGGGGACTCGCATGTCGACGAAGGACAGCTCGGCAAGGTCTTGGGCTGACAAGCCGAGCTTGTCGAGCTTGCGCCCGCGAGCGAATCCCACCGTATCCGTTTCGACGACGAGCACACTCAGTCCACCGCGTCCAGGGCTGGCGCTCGTCCTGCACGCCAACACGAGCAGATCACACGCGGCGCCATTCGAAATGAACGTCTTGGCGCCGTTGACGACGTAGTGGTCGCCGTCGCGATGGGCCCGGGTACTCATGGACTTGATGTCGGAACCCGCGCCGGGCTCCGAAATGCCGAGCGCTACAACCGATTCTCCGCTCACCAGGCCGGGCAGCCACCGGGCCCTCTGCTCCGAATCTGCATACTCGAGGAAGTACGGCATGGCGATGTCGGTGTGGACCCGAAGCCCGCCGAGCGCCAGCCCAAGTCGCTGGATCTCTTCGGTGACGACTGCGCTGTGCTTCATGTTCGATCCACCGAGCCCGCCGTGCTCCTCGGGAACGCCGATACCGAGAATTCCCACTTCACCCGCTCTGCGCCAGAACCACCTCGGGGGCGCACCGTCCCTGCGCCAGTTGGGATAGTCCGGAAACACCTCGTCAGTCAGAAAGGTTCGCACGACCTTCCGGAACCGTTCGTGTTCCGGACCAAACACCGTCCGCTGGACCATCAGACGCCCGTCCTGGTCGTCTGCGGCACACCGGCGTTGACGCTCCATACGCCGGCGAACTTGCTGCACAGCTGGCCCGCCGCGTCGTACACGAGGACGTCAGCGAACACCAGGGAGCGGCCTGACTTGACGGTGTGGCAGGCGAAGGTCAAGCCGGGGTGCGCCGGCCGCAGGAACTCCGCATGCAGGGTGGCGGTGGCCGGAAGTGCCCCTGCGCCAAGCGAACTGATCGCCACCACCCCACCGGCTTGGTCCGCTGCCGCCGCGACGAGACCTCCATGAACGGTGCCATTCGGATTCAGAGGCCACGGTGAAACGTCCATCTTCATGACGGCCTTCCCGGGCCTGATCTCCACTGCCGTGAGGTTCATCGCTCGCGATGCCGGCAAGCCCTCGGCCCAGTGCAGCCACGCCGACTCGTCTTGGGTCGCCGGTGCCAAGAAGTGGTCGCCGACACTCCGGCGTTCGACTGTTTGGTCGCGGGGGTCGGTCACAGGCGAGGTTCCTTCTCGAGCGGTCATGGGCTCAGCGCCCTCCGAAGTTGGGCTTGCGCTTCTCCGTGAAGGCACTTCTGGCCTCGCGATAGTCGTGCGAATGCTGCAAGACACCCTGGGTGGTCGCCTCGAGTTCGAGTTGGGCTTCCCGGCTGGAAGACCACGTGGTCTGAAGAAGTCGCCGGGCCGCGGCAACCGAGGCCGACCGGGATGCCAGCTCGCGGCCCACGCCGCGGGCCATCTCCACCGAGGCGTCTGGCGAGTCGGCAACGCGGTTGACCAAGCCCCAACTCAAGGCCGTATGTGCATCGACGCGGTTGCCGAGAAGTGCCATCTCCGCTGCCCGCCCAGCGCCCACGATCCGCGGCAGCAGCCATGTGGCACCGGCATCCGGTACTAGTCCGACGCGCACGAAGGACAGCTGAAACGACGCGTCGGCGGCGGCGACCCTGTAGTCACACGCTGCGGCCAACGAGACCGCCGCGCCGGCGGCGACACCGTTGACCGCTGCAACCAGCGGACACCGGTGTGTCAACATGTCGTCGACGAGGGGGTTGTAGTAGTCGCGCACCACTTGCTCAGCATCGCTGGGGCCGCCGCGCAGATCGGCTCCCGCCGAGAATGCCCGTCCGGCTCCGGTCAGCACGATGGCGCGTACGCGCCGGTCGTCGTTCAACGTTCCGAGTACAGAGCGTAATTCGACCAGCAGCCCATGGCTCAAGGCATTCAGTCGATCCGGCCGGTTAAGCGTCACCACGGCGACTCCGTCGTCCACGACGGTCAGCAGGTCTGCAGCGAGGCCGGTGTCCGAGGCGCCTCCTGACTCGGTCATCGAGACGAGTCCGCGTGCAGGTAGGTAGAGGCGATGATGTCGCGCTGAATCTCGTTGGTCCCGGCGTAGATCGTGGGTGCAATGCTGTTCCGGAGGTGGCGTTCCATGCCATATTCGACGGCGTAGCCGTATCCACCCATCAGTTGCACTCCTTCTAGTGCGGCGGCCTTCGCGGTCTCGGTCGCCTTCACCTTCGCCATCGACGTGAGCCGGATGAGTTCGGCGGGCGATCCGTCGCGGTTTTGGACGCGATCCATGACGTCGTATGTGAGTACACGGGACGCTTCCAAGTCGATGGCCAGGTCTGCAATCCTGTGTCGCACGGCTTGATTCGATCCTATTGTGCGGCCGAACTGTTTTCGCTCGTCGATGTAGTCGACCAAATCGGCGAAGATCCGAGCTCCGTGACCGATCTGTTGCGCGGCGCACACCAGGCGCTCGCCGTTCAGGCCGGCCATCACCTGTGACCATCCTTCGCCGACGCCGCCGACCACCTTGTCATCGGGTACGAAGAGGTCGGTGAAGTACAGGTCGTTGACCTCGGAGCCGGCCATGGTGGCGATGGGATGGATGATCAGTCCGTCTGCCTTGGAATCGATCTCGAACATCGTGAGACCGTGGTGTCGCTTCTCGCCGCGCGAGGTGCGTGCCACCAAGATGATCCGCTCGGCGAAGTGAGCATCCGTGCACCACGTCTTCTGTCCGTTTACGACGTACCCGCCGTCGACCTTGTCGGCCCGACACGACACGGCGGCGGCGTCGGATCCGGCCTCCGGTTCGGAAAGACTGATGGACATCACTGCGCCTGCCGAGATTGCCGCCAGCGCGTCGTGTTTCTGCTCCTCGCTACCGAAGTGCTGGTAGATACCAGCCACGGTGTGGGATGGCCCCGCACCGTGCACCGGTATCTGCCCTCGGAACACCTCCTCGAAGAACAGGCATTGTTCAACGAGGCCACCCCCCGAACCGCCGTAGACCTCGGGTATTCCGACGCCCACATAGCCTGCATCCGCGAGTTTGTCGTAGAGCACCGTGCTGTGCATCTCGCGCCCGCCGTCGGTTAGCGCCAACCACTGCTCGCGGGTCCCGCACTCACGCCGGGCGAAGTCGCGTATCGCGTTTGCGAAGTCCTGCTGCTCGTCGATCAATCGCATCTTGCAAACCCTTCGGGGTGATACGGCTGCACCCGGTTCAGTAGGACTTCGGAAGGCCGAGCGTGTGTTCGGCGATGAAGTTGAGCACCATCTCCTTGGAAACGGGGCCTATCTTGAGCATTCGTAGCAAGAACCAGTAATTGGAAAGCTGGTACTCCTCGGCGACGCCGTTTCCACCGTGCACCTGGATCGCGGCATCGAGAGCGTGTAGTCCAGCGTCGACGCCAGCCAGCTTGGCCATGTTGCTGCTCTCGGCAGGGAACTCACCGGCGTCGTAGAGCACACACGCCTTCGCCGTCATCAACCGTGCGAGTTCGAGGTCGATCTTGGCTTGAGCAAGCGGATGCGCGACACCCTGATGGGTCCCGATGGGCACGCCCCAGACCGATCGTTCCTTGGCGTAGCGGGTTCCCTTGTCCAGGGCATAGCGCCCCACCCCGGTGCAGATCGACGAGACCAACAGCCGTTCTGCGTTGATTCCGGCGAATGCGGCCCGCATGCCGTGGTGTTCGTGTCCGATGAGGCGATCGGCAGACACCCTCACGTTGTCGAAGTACACCGTGTACTGACGCTCCGGGACCTGAAGGGCCGTCGGGATGTGTTGCGAGGTAATGCCGGGAGCATCTGCATCGACGAGGAATAGCGTGAGTCTTCCCCGACCGGTCACCTCGTCGGTGCCAGTGCGTGTCACTACGATGACGTACGCGGCCTCGTCGAAACCCGATATGTAGTACTTCATTCCGTTGATGAGCCAGTCGTCGCCGTCGCGCTTTGCCCAGGTGTTTATGCCGAAACTATTGGTGCCGGCATCTGGCTCGGTGATGGCGAACGACGTCAGGATTGCTTGCTCCGAGAGTGGACGTAGCCACCGTTCCTTCTGTTCGGACGTCCCGTGCTGCGCGAGTATGGTTCCGTTCACCCCGGCTGAGAACACTGCGCTCAGAGGCGGAAGGCCAGCAGCCGACGCCTCTTCGATGACGGCCGCCAATTCGAACAGCCCACCGCCACCGCCGCCGTACTCCTCAGGAAGGTGAACACCGAGAAAGCCGGCCGTCGTGAGGTCTTGCCAGAAGGCCGTTGGCGGCTTTCCCTCGTTGGTCACGCGTTGGAAGTAATCAGGACCGTACTTCTCCGAGATCGCTGCCACGGACTGGCGCAGCAGTGTCTCCTCTTCCGTCGGCCTTAGGGCCAGTGTGGGATTCAACGCGGTTGACGTGCTCATGTGTTCTCCTTGCGTGCGAACTGTGCACCGCGGCACACAGCGTCGGTGAAAGTACGGCCCAGATCATTCGTCACGGAGGCCGACGTCCGTTTCCAACGTCGGCTGCGCGAGCGGCAAGCCCTCCACGAGCAGCAACACTTGCCGGGCGGCGGCGAAGGCGTGGGCAATGGGGTACTCCCGCATGTATCCGTACCCACCGTGTAGCTGTAGGCACTGATCCACTGCGCGGTCGAACAGCGCGGCACTGCGCGTTACCGATGCCGCAAAGCTGACGTCGTGGGCCAACCCGGACTCGCGGGCGGACGAGCACTCCCGTTGGGACATCGAGACAACGGTGGCCTCGGCGTGCAGTCCGGACAAGATGGCCTTGGTGTTCTCGAATTCCGAGAGCGGCTTCCCAAACACCCTTCGCTCGCGAACGTATTCGACGGTTTGGCGAATTGCGACACGCGTGGCTTCGATACACGCCGTTGCGATCACCGTCGCAACGTCGGCGAACCACCCGCTGCGGTCCGCATCTCGGACAATGATCATGTCCTGGGTGACTTCCACGCCCTCGAAGGACACGTCGCGGCTGCCCGACTCGGGCATTCCGAGGAACTGGGACGTCGGTGCTACGGCTACGTCGCCCGCGGCGACGAGAAGGATTACGGGCTCTGCCACCCCGTCGTCGATGAGTAGCATGAAGTAGTCGGCGACCGCAGCGTTGACCACGGCGGCGCTGGTTCCGGCGAGAATCCCGTGTCCACCGCCGCCCGGTTCGACCCGGATCGATCCGCCGAGGTTCGCCACGGCGATCACGGTGGCGCCGACAGCTGCCGATTCGATGAGGTCCTGGGTGTCCTTCGATCTCTGGGCCACCAAGACCGGCAGGGCGACTGCCGTGTGGAAGCCGACTGCGAGGGCCGTACCGACGGCGCCGACGGCCGACAGCGACTCCACGATGAGGTGGGCGTAACGCCTATCGCTCAGGCCCGCGCCCCCGCACTCCGAGGGAACGACCGCGCCCAGCAAGCCATGTTCGCCGGCTTGCTCGAAGAACTCGCGACCGGTTCCCCGGCCCGCACGCCAGTCGTTGAGTAATCCGACCACCCCGCGTCCCGTGAACTCGTCGGTCGACGCACGGAACTCTGGGGCATCGGCGACGAAATCCGATTCTGTGATCGTCGACGCAGTCGCCATGTCGCCTCCCCTCCTCGATTCTTCGACGCCGGCCGCCAGGCCAGTCACCCAGAACTGTAGGCCCACCGCCACCCCAATGTCAACGCTCGTTCACTTCATTCGAGGTATCGGAGTGTCGCGTCAATGTCTTGTCGCACAACAAATCTGAGAAATCCGCGGGCATGTGTCGGTGTGCCACGTAACCTCACCTTGGAACGATGACCGGCCGGCTTAGGGGCGAGCCCTCAGGTCGCGGTAGTCAGCCCATTCCACGTATCCAGCTCGCCGACTTCCAAGGCGCGTGTGCCCACGTGCGTAGACCACGTCGATTGGCTCATTCCCGCGTCACGCCAAGCCCACAGGTGCGTGGTCAGGCGATGCAGGGTGTACTCCTTGGTCACACCCATCGCACCGTGGAGTTGGTGGCTCAAACGTGCCGCTTCCGAACCCGCCTGCGCTGTGACGACGCGCGCCGCAGCCGCCAGGGCTTCCGTCCGTTCTGGCCCGTCGAAGACAGCGGCAAGGGCATTGTTCAACGCTGCCTCCGCGAGGAGCACCTGAGTTCGAATGAGGCCAAGACCGGCGGCTACCGCGGGGATGTCCACCAACGGCCCGCCAAATTGGTGTCGACTCTTTACGTACTGGCTCGTCATTTCGTAGGCACCGCGAATCGCTCCGACCGTGGCGGCCGACTGCAGGGTCGCGTACCGTGCGGCAACCGCGTGTTGGCTCCGCGTGTCAGCCAACGTGATTGGTAGATCGCTCGCGTCCAGGATGACGGTGTCCGATGGTTCACCGGCAACGTTTACACCGGGCCGGATCGCGACGGGTGAACCCCTCAGCGGGATACGGACGGGGTCCCCGTCCAAGAAGGTGAGAACGGCCTCCGCGTGCCTCGCCCACGGAACCCTCGGAATGCGAATCTCGTTCCCGACGCGCTGGGGGGTTCCCGCCGCAAAGACCGCGAGGGCGTCTGGACCGTCGCCCACCCCGCGGTTGAGCATCCACGCTGCAGTGGCCACTTCGACGAGCGGACTGCCGACACCATGAGAGCCGAGGGCACGGACCACGGTAGCCAAGTCAGCCAGCGAGCCGCCTGAACCGCCATGTTCCTCGTCGATCCCGATCATCGTCAAACCGTTGTCCAGCAGCAGATTCCAGAGCGGCGGCAAGTTGTCCGGACCAGTGGCGTCGAGCGCCACCGAACCGACCATGTCATCGACGAGCTGGCGCAGCGACTCATCTTCGCTCATGCTCGCGCCTCCTGCTTGGCGATGATTGACAACAGGACGTCGGCAGCCCCACCGCGAATGCTGAAGCCTGGTGACGCCAGCAGTGCCTGTCCGAAGACGCTGTCCGGACCATCGTCGTCCGTGCCAAGGATGTCGCGGGCGACGCCGATGACATCACGCTCGAATTCGTTGCCCAGCAGCTTCAACGCGGCAGCCTCCAGGACCGGGGCTTGGCCGTCATCGAGTCTTCCCGCGATTTCCCAGCACATGCGGCGCAGAGTGGCGAGTCTGGCGAACAGTTCGCCGATGGCCGACTCTCGGTGCAGCGAGCGAATGCGATCGGGGTGCCGGATCATCTCGGCGAGGACAGGATAGCTCGACAACACGCGTTCTGGGCCGCCCCGTTCGAACGACAACTGCTCGATGACCTGTTTCCAACCCTGGCCCTCGGTGCCGATGATTCGGTGCTCGGGCACGAAGACCTCGTCGAAGAGCAGTTCGTTGAAGTGGTGCTCCCCGGACAGATCGATGATCGGCGACACGGAAACGCCGCTGTCGGCCAGGTCGACGACGAACTCGCTCAAACCGACGTGTTTGCGCTCGCTGCGTTCCGTTCGAGCGAGTACGTAGGCATGAGTTGCGAGGTGCGCGCCGCTCGTCCACATCTTGCGCCCAGAGACCGACCACCCACCCGCCACACGGGTGGCGAACGTGCGGACGGCCGCCAGGTCTGAACCGGCTTCCGGTTCGCTCATGCCAAGGCAGAAGAGATGCTCACCCCGGGTGATTCCTGGAAGCAGCTCCTCCTTCAGGCGGTCCGATCCGTGCCGAAGAATCGACGGGCCGATCTGGCGATCCGCTATCCAATGCGCGGCAACCGGAGCGCCAGCGCGAAGCAGCTCTTCAGTGACCGCCAGCCGCTCGACGTTGGTGAACTCCCCACCGCCGTAGACGGTTGGCCACGTCATGCCAATCAATCCGCGGGCCGCCAGTTCCCTGGTGAAGTCCAAGTCGAACGACCGCACCCACGAGTCGCTACGGGGCACGAATCGCCCGGCGGTCGACCACTCATCGACGAGCGACCGCACGATGTGGCGTAAACCGTCGGTGCTGGTTCGTCCCCTCGCATGCGCGACGTGGGGGGCAGCGGTCATCGTCTTCAACCCTTCCTCATATACTCGGCCATTCGTACCGACAGTGCCCTGACGCGGCTACTTGCGCCGGAACACGGGGTCTCGACGCTCACGAAATGCCGCGAACGCCTCCTTGGAATCGTCGGTGGACAAAATCACCGCCTGATGTGAGGAGATCGCGTCGAGTGCGGTGTCGAGGCCGTGGTCAAGCCCCTGGTAGACCGATCGCTTGATGGTCTCGACGGCCAGCGGTGCCCGCCCCGCGATCTTCCGGGCCAGCGCGTACGTCGCGTCCATGACGGAGGCGTCATCGTGCACCTCGCTGACGAGCCCCAACGCCAGCGCCTCGTCGGCGGACACGAAGTCACCCGTCCACAACAGCCGAAGTGCGTTGGCAACACCAATGATTCGCGGCAGGTAGTAGCAGCCGCCGTCCCCAGGGACCAAGCCAACGCGGACGTAGCCCTCGGAGAAGCGCGCCGACCGGCCCGCAATGCGAATGTCGCACATCAGCGACATGTCCATCCCGGCCCCCACGGCAACACCACGAACTGCGGCTATCGCAGGCTTCGACAAGTCGGCCATGGCGCGCGCGACGGCGTGCACTCGTTTGGTGAGCAGTTCCTTTTCCTGGAGCGGCCCGCGAGTCTCGGCCTTGAAGTGTTCCAAGTCCACACCCGAGCAGAAGGCGTCGCCGGCACCCGTGAGCACCAACACCCTGACGTCGTCGTCACTTTGAGCGTGGCGAACGGCGGTGGCCCAGTCGTCGACCATGTCCAATGTGAAGGCGTTCTTGCGTTCGGGTCGATTCAGCAGGATCGTCGCGACCCCGTCAGCGACCGAATATTCGAGTTCCGCCACGGACCCTCCCATCAGTTGGTCGTCGCCATGGCCGCGTCGACGTCACGCGCCACTCCACTGCGGCTCCCGCTTCTCCACGAATGCCTGCGCTCCCTCGGCCGCATCCTTGGACTGCCGAACGGCGTCTGCGAAGGGTCGTTGGTGCTCGAATGCGATGTCGGCCGTCCAGTCGCGAGAGAGGTTGGCGACCCGCTTGACCGCCATCACCGCCAGTGGAGCGTTCTTGCCGATGCGCCTCGCGAGAGCGACTGCGGCAGACAACGCAGTACCCGAGGGCACCACCTCATTCACCAGGCCGAGTTCAGCTGCCCGTGCCGCGGTGATCGCGGCCCCGGTGAACAGCATCTCCATGGCGATGTTCTTCGGAATGCGCTGCGGCAGGCGCAGTACACCTCCGGCGGACGCCATCAGACCCCGGCTGACTTCCGGCAGACCGAAGGCGGACGTCTCGGCCGCGACGATCAGATCGCACGCCAAGGCGATCTCGAAACCCCCACCTAGCGCCTTGCCCTCCACGGCCGCGATAATCGGCTTGCTCGGAGGTGACTCGACGATGCCAAAACCTCCCCGGGAAGCCGTTACGGGGCGCTCGCCGGTCTTGGCGAATGCCTTCAAGTCCATTCCGGCACAGAATGTTTCCCCCGCCCCGGTCAAGACGATCGACCTGATGTCTGACCGGTCCTCGGCCTCGTCCAGCGTCGCTGCGATCGCCTCGGAGGTCGGCAGATCGATGGCATTACGGACCTGCGGGCGGTTGATCGTGATCACCGCAACGTGATCGACCACCTCGAGGGTGACGTCGCCGCTCATCGCGGTGGCATCCGGATCGCTCCGTCGAGGCGGATGGTCTCTCCGTTGAGCATCCCGTTGTCGACGATGTGCATGGCCAGCTTGGCGTACTCGTCGGGCTCACCCAGCCGACTCGGATGTGGCACCGCCTTCGCCAGGGATCCCTTGACGTCCTCGGACAGCCGACTGAGGATCGGGGTGTCGAAGGTACCGGGGGCGATCGTGCACACCCTGATGTTCTTCGACGCCAGATCGCGTGCCGCCACGAGCGTCATGCCGACGATTCCAGCCTTCGCCGAGGCGTAGGGAATCTGCCCGACCTGTCCTTCGAACGCTGCGACCGACGCGGTGAGTACCGCGACCCCTCGATCGCCGTCGACTGGTTCGTTCTTGGCCATCCGCGCGGCAGCCAGACGAAGGACGTTGAAGGTGCCGATCAAGTTGATGGAGATCACCTCGGAGAACAGTTCCAGGGATCCAGGATCTCCCTGACGATCAACGAGTCTCATGGCGCCGCCGCGTCCGGCGCAGTGGACCACGACGCGCAATGGCCCCGTCGCTTCGGCGGCGTCCATCGCCGCGGACACCGCTTCCGGATCACGAACGTCGGCTCCGACGAATCGCGCCGATTCACCGCACTCCTCGGCGATTGCCGCACCGTTGGACGTCGGGAGGTCGACGATGACCACCCTTGCACCACCTGCGGTCAACCGCTTGACACTTGCCAGACCAAGCCCCGACGCACCGCCAGTGACGATCGCCGATGCACCTGTTATGTCCACTTGTTTTCGTTCTCCCGTTGTTGTTTCGCCCTTAGCTGGGACTTCAGAGCCGTTCGATGATCGTGGCGTTCGCCATCCCGCCGGCCTCGCACATCGATTGCAACCCGTATCGCCCGCCGGATCGCTCGAGCGCGCCCAGCATCGTGGTCATGAGGCGGGCACCCGATGCACCGAGCGGATGCCCGAGGGCGATCGCTCCGCCCGCCGGGTTCAGCTTGGCCGGATCTGCGTCGAAGTGCGCCTGCCACGCAAGAGGTACCGAAGCGAATGCTTCGTTGATCTCGTAATGGTCGATGTGACCGAGGTCGATGCCGGATCGACGCAGGACTTTTTCGCTGGCCGGGATGGGTCCGGTGAGCATGAGGATCGGGTCGGTGGCTGCGACGGCGGACGCCACGATCCGTGCCCGCGGACGCAACCCCAGCTCTTTGGCGCGTTCAGCGCTCATGATCAGCACTGCGCTCGCGCCATCGGTGAGTTGAGAGGAGTTCCCGGCGGTGACGCTCCACTCGATCTCGGGGAAGCGCGACGCCATCTCTTCGTCGATGAAGGAGGGCTTCAATCCCGACAGCTTGTCGGCTGTGGTGCCTGGCCTGATTGTCTCGTCGGTGCTTACGACGCTGCTACCGCCAGCGGTCGGAACCTCGATCGGGACTATCTCGCCACTGAAATCGGTTGCGGCGGCGTGACTGTGTGACCGCGCCGAGTATTCGTCGAGCGCCGTGCGATCGATCTTGTACCGTGCTGCAACGAGTTCCGCCGAGACTCCCTGCGACACGAAACCGGGGGCGTAGCGCCGGCTGGCCGAATGCCCGAAGGGGTCCTGGCCAATCCGCGAGGTGAACATCGGAATTCGGCTCATCGATTCGACCCCGGCGGCCACCACGACATCCGCGGCACCGGACATCACCGCCTGCGCCGCGAAGTCGACCGCCTGCTGACTCGACCCGCACGCCCTGTTGATCGTGACCGACGGAACCGTATCGGGGAGCCCGGCCGCCAACCACCCGAGACGACCCACCCCTCCGGATTGCTCGCCGACTTGGCTTACGCAACCGGTGATGACGTCGTCGACCAACGCGGGGTCGACGTCGACGCGCGTGAACATTGCAGCCAGAACCTGTCCGAGCAGGTCGACGGGGTGGATTTCCGACAACGCGCCACCGGGCCGGTCACCCGCGGCGGCGCGCCCCTTGGCCATAGGACTACGGATGGCGTCGATGATCACTGCGGAGGTCATGATGGAAGTGCCTTTCGAATAGCTTGCCCTGTAGGGAAACTGCGGCGTCTCAGCGCGCTGCACCCGGATCGAGGTAGTAGGCGTCGACGGCTTCGACCAGGCCGTCGGGCGTGAAGGTCCATTTCTCGATCGCCCGGGATTGCCGACCTGCGTTCGAACCACCCGCCCAGTCGAATTGAACCTCGGCGACTACGAATCGCCCGTCGGCGACGAGCGAAAGCAGAACCAGATTGACAGGACCGACCGCGGCCCCTGGGGACGCGCTCGCGGCGAAGACGGATGCGAGCACCTGTTTCCCGTCAAGCGTCCCGCCGTAGGGGAGCGCCGCGGGAAGGGTCAACCGTGCGTCGTCGGCGAAATGCTCGCGGATGTGGGACCGGACCCCGTCGGCTTGATGGCCGCTGATCATCTGGTAAAGCTCGGCTACCACCGCGGCGTTATCGGCTCTCGATCGCGACTCAGTCAACGCGCCGTCGACATTCCGTGAAAACACACATCACAGAACCTACCGAAGGCGACCATCGTTGTCAACGATCGTTCACATTGGATCGGCGTCAAGAAACGCACACAGTACCTCGTTGAAAGCCGACGGGCTCTCAAACATCGGATAGTGCCCACAGTCGTCCAACGTGATCAACTTGCCTCGGGCAAGACGGTCCGCGAGCCACCGCGCTCCGGCTACCGGGTGAACCTGGTCCAGCTCGCCGGTGATCTGCAGCACGGGGCAGCGGACATCGGGAATGTGGGCCAATTGGTCCGCGGCATACATGCTTTCGAAGCAGGCCGTGGCCGCCCAGGACGGCATCTCCATGTAGAGGGATGCGAGGTGGTCGAGGACCGCGTCGTCAGGCACATGGGCGAAACCCGCTGCCAGCGTGGCGCGTCGACTCTTCGCCCTCTCCTGCTCTTCCCCTTTGACGAGGGCTCTCGTGAGGCGATCGGCATCCCGACCGAAGGGGAAGTCGACTGACCTCGACGCGCGTACGGCATTACTGCCCACGAGCACGAGGCGGTCAACCTTGGACGCAGCCAACGTGACCATACGAAAGGCGATTTGGCCCCCGAATGACCACCCGACGAGGTCGAAGTTCGGCACGTCCATCGCCGTAAGGACCTCGAGCACCTCCGAGGCCAACGTATCCACTGCATAGCCGCTGAAGGGCTTGTCGCTCAACCCGGTGCCCTTGAGGTCGACGCAGATCGTCCGGCGTCGTGACCCAAGCGCCCTAACCTGCCCGTCCCAGACCCGGTGATTCAATCCGAAGCCGGCGAGCAGGACGACGGGGTGACCGGCTCCGGCTCCGACGTCCTGGACGTGCAGGGCCACGCCCGAGGCGGTGGTGTAGTTGGGCACCTACAGATCTCCTCCCGAGAGTGTTACGCCTCGACGGTTGTCGTGTCGCAAGCGCGACCGGACGTTGACGATCGTTGACTGCTCGCTGCGTCATCGGCGGCCCGCACGTCTCCGAAGGGCGCGGCCAGCGATCTCACGCTTTCGACGAGGCGGCGTCGCGTCGACGCACGTCGTGATAGTCCGCAGGGTCGAATTCCTTCATTCGCCCCCAGTAGTCGATGTACTTCCATGGGCTACTGACAACGATTCGGCCGGCGCCGTTGCGGTAGTACGTCGTCATTCCCTGGTGCGACCAGATGGTGTGTGACAGCGCCTCGTCGAGCTCATGGTTGTATTCCCAGAACGTGTCACGATCCACCTCGGTACTCGCGATATGATTCTCTGCGAGGTGCTTGAGCGCCTGCATGATGTAGCGCACCTGAAACTCGGTAGCGTGAATGGCGCTGCCGCCGTGGCCGGCGTTCGTATTCGGTCCGTTCACGAGGAACAGATTGGGAAAGTCCGGCACGGTCACGCCTAAATAGGCTCGCGCATCCTCGTGACCCCATTGGTCGCGCAACGTTTGGCCAGACGCGCCCACGATCTCCATCGGCCACAGGAACTGGAGAGTCTTGAATCCCGTGGCCAGGGCGATTACGTCGACCTGGGCGCTGCTGCCCGAATCCGCGACCACGATGTTCCCGTCGACGTGGTCGACGGCATCAGTGACGAGGTCGACGTCGTCACGCGCCACCGTTGCGTACCAGCCGTTGTCGAGTAAGGGCCGCTTGCCGTAGGGCGGATAATCCGGCAGGACAGAGTCCAACAGATCGGTCCGGTCTCCGAGTGCCTCGGTGACGTACTTGGTGAGGAAGACGCGGTGGCGCTCGTTGGTTTCGTTGACCGACCGCTCGGGGTGCTCCCAGTTCGGATCGATTTGAAGGGACGAATGCAGGCGGTCGCTGAAGTTCCAGAACGAGCGCAACCGGTACCACCCGAAGTACCAGGGCACTTCAGCCATCAGGAACCGCACGTTGTCCGCCACTGAGCGATGGTAGTTCGGATGTGGCACCGCCCATTGCTTCGACCGCTGGAATACGGTGACATGCTGAGCCTCGTCGGCGATGGTAGGAACCAACTGCATTGCGCTGGCGCCGTTTCCGATGACCGCTACCCGTTTGCCGGTCAAGTCAACCGACCTGTCCCACGCCGCGGTGTGCATGACAGGACCAGCGAAGCTCGACAAACCGGGTATCGCCGGGATCGCTGGTCGGTTGACCATGCCGACAGCGCTGATCAGGACGCTGGCCGTCTCGACTGCGGTCGCTCCGCCGGCGTCGCGGGTGTCGATCTCCCAGTCGGCCGATTCCACTCTGAACCTCGCCGTGGTGACCTCGGTGCCGAAGCGGATGTGCTGCCGAATCCCAAACTGGTCGGCCAAGCCCTGCAAGTACTGCTGGACCTCGTCGCGCTTGGCGAAGTACCGGGTAAAATTCGGGTTCGGGGCGAAGGAAAACGTGTACAGATGGCTCGGGGTGTCCACGCCGCAACCTGGGTACACGTTTTCTAGCCAGGTGCCCCCTAGGTCGTGGTCCTTCTCGAGGATGACGAAGTCGATCCCGGCCCGCGCGAGCTTGATGGCAGCACATAAACCCGACAAGCCCGCTCCGATGATGACGACGCGGAAGTCTGGCGGGAGATGCGATACGTCGATGTCGACGTCACGCGAGATCAGGCCGAGTTCTTCCGACAACAGCTGGCCGTAATCGGCCGAAACTTCCTCGGCCAATGCGCAACTCAACATCTGAGTGACCTCGGAAGGGGATGGACCCGGCGCCTGCGCCCCTCTTTCCCTCGCGTCGACGATGACCTCGAAGGCGACGGCACGCACTTCGGCCGCGAGTTCGGCCGAAAGGTTCGCGCCATCGTTGTCGTCGAGCGGCCTCCCCCGGCCGGGACGGTACGGATCGGTGATCCACTTGTCGTCACCCGTCAGGTGGCGCAACACCAGCAGCAACGTCGGCAGGTTGGCATCCTCCAACGCCTCCCGAAGCCGGTCCGACCATGCCGAGGATTCGACCCGTTGCCCAAATGGCGCAGTGCCCATGAACTTCTCCTTGAAACGGTGAGGACAGTCGGTGAGGTGAACGATGGTTCCTCTACGACTGTGACGCATGAGAACGCGTGACGTCAGTTCGACTCGCAGTGTCAATGTATGCACCAGGGCGGCCTTCTCGCAATACACGGTCGTAACCCGGCCCTCATATCTGCAAATGCTCAGCGTGGAGTCGATACGGCCCAGGGTCATCGCGGGCCCCGGCCGGTTGATCGAGGAAACGTTCGTTTACAGTCCCACACGGTCAGGCTATGCTGCAGGCGTCGGCATGGAAGCACGCTGATTTCGATCGCTCTACGTAGTGGCGGTGGCGCCACTCATAGCAGAGGAGGGACGATGGGATACCCCATCCCCAAGGACGCTCGACTCCGCGGCGTCTTTCAGCCCATGAGGTTCGAAGCAACCGTGGAAGAGTGCATTGTCACCCACGGCGAAATACCCCGGGAACTGTCCGGAGGGTTCTATCGAACCGGCCCCACCTGGAAGCGTCCGACGAAGCAGGCCACGAATGGCATCCTCTCGATGGACGGCATGGTCCAAGGGCTCGTCTTGGACAACGGGCGCGCGGACTTCCGGAATCGCTGGATCCGCACTCCCAAGTACCTGCTGGAGGAACAGCACGGCCAAGGAATGTTCGAATGGACCGACGGCGGCTTCGGCGATTGGCGCACCTGGGGCTACGGCGACGTCACCCGTGATCAGTACACCACCGGGGTTCCACAGGGGACCAACAACGTCAACGTGTTTCCGTTTGCCGGCGACATCGTGGCCACCGGCGAACAGGGCGGCCCGCCCATTGCGCTCGATCCGATCACGCTGGAGACCAAGGGAATCGTCCCATGGTCGCCCAAGCTTGGACCCGGCATCCACGAGCCGTCAGCCTTTGGGGATGCATCCTTCACCGCGCATCCGAAGTGGGACCATCGGACTGGACTGCTCTACGGATGGAGCTACAAGGACACCAAGCCGTACGTAGTTTTGCACTGTGTCACCCCGGACGGCGGAGTGGACAGCCGCGAACTCTGGGATGCGCCTTACAACACAGTGGCACACGATATCTGGTTGACCGAGGACTACATCGTGATGCCCTTCCAACCCATGGTCATCAGTGGTGATCGGATTCGAGAACGGGAGCTGTCAGTCTTCGGCTGGGAGCCGGATCTGCCCATCGTGCTGGGCTGCATCCCCCGCGCTGACATCCACGGAGAGGTCAAGTGGATCACCACCGACCTCGAACCTCAATACGTCATGCACACCTTGTCCGCCAACACGAACGGAAACGTGCTGACGTTGGACGGGCCGATCTTCAACCGGCCACCGTTTCCCTTCGAGCAGGACTTCGCCGCAGGCGATGACGTGGCATTGTTCTTCAGCATCGCCAAGAGTGCGCTGGGGCGCTGGACCGTCGACCTCGAGACGGGCGCCACGAAGTCGGAGTTCCTCTCCGACAGGCCGTGTGAGCTTCCCAAGGTCGACGAGCGGTTTTACGGCCGTGGATATCGCTGGGGCTATCAGGTCGGCGGGGTCAACAAGCGCAGCGGGATGTCGATGAACAGCTTGGTGGTCACCGACATGACTACTCTCTCCGACCAGGAGTACGTGATCCGGACTGACCAGCCAGCAGGGGTGTTGGAGGCGACCTTCGCTCCGCGAAGCCCCGACTCTCCCGAAGGCGACGGCTACCTCATCGTGCCAGTGTCGTGGTGGGCGGAAAACCGCGGTGAGTATCTGATCTTCGACACCGACGACATCACGGTTGGTCCAGTAGCGAGGATCGAGTTGCCATTCCGATTGGGCTGGACCGCCCACGGCCACTGGGCGGACTTCCGCTGAGGTTGCAAGCTGTAGACGAGGGCCCCGGAAGAATCCCGGGGCCCTCGTTCCATGTCTGCCAACAGATCAGTGACTACACGACGTTCAGCGGGGCCGCCTTGTAGCGCACGTGTTCCCCAAGGCTCGTCTCCACCACCCCGAGGCCTTCCTCGCCGTTACAGGTGAAGTGGGAGATGTTGTCGTTAAGACCTTCCACGGCGGCAACTACTTTGGGGTCGTTTAGGTCCCACGTCTCATGCCAGAACGAATTCCCTTGACGACCACGGCGCCGCTTCGGCTCCGTCACGTACCCAGCGCCCGACAAGTAGATGCGGAACGCTGTCCGCGACTCGAGGTCGTATTTCTTGCCCTCGGCATCAGCGAAGGTGAAGCGGCCGCGAATCATCTGGCGGGTGTCGAAGTCGAACTCCATGTCGTGGTCGAACTCTACGATCGGCACGACCCGACCCGTGTCGTGGTAGCTGATTGCGCCGTCTCGCACCTGGGGCACGTCGTCACCACGGTCGCGGATGTGCGCCAAGAGCGTGTACCCGTCGAAGTCGGCGGAGATCCACGCCAGGACACCATGCGGCAGGATGCCCTCGCCAGCGGCGCGCAAACCCCATGTCCGGTCGCGGTGTGCATCGACGCCGTCGAGCTCGAACGTCTGATCACCCAACGTGAGGGTGCCGTCGACGCGCCCGGGTTGAAAGACGTACACGTCGGTGTGAATGATCCTGTTGGCCTTGCGAACTTCAGGCTGGCGGATCTCGTATGGCAAGGCTCTCGCCCTGAAGTCGAGGTCATAGGAGATGCCGCTTTCGTTCTCGGCACAAGTCAACTTCCAGTGTTTGAGCGGTTCGACGATGTCGAATCGCGAGGGGCCGGCGCTGAGCGGAAAGCGGCCCTCCGACAGATCGCGAGACGCACGAAACGACCGCTGCGTACCGGCAGGGGTGGATGCGATCGCATAAGTCTCGATCGCATTGTTGTTCGGATACATCGAAACGCCGACGTCCATGCCGAAACGGTTGGCGTCGGAGATCGTGATGTAAGCACGGTCCGCCCAACTGGGATCGTTGTACAGAACTCGCGAGTGGGGCTCGACGATTTGGTGGCAGAAGTAGTCGTCCGTCTCGACGATCATGTTGTCACTCCTCGAATGTAGTCACGGAACGATCGTTCACGTGGCCCACACTGTACACCGCGGCCTGCCCTTCCAACACCCACCCACGATGGGTTCACGCACCACGCGGCATGCAACTTCATCCCGGCGTCGGACGTGGTCCCAATCCTCGACGGCACAATTGCCTCTCGAGAGTCTCACCGACTCACGACACGTGGTCACAGACAGTGTAAATCGGCGGCAACTATGGGTAGGCGGCCAGGGCGAGCTGAGGGTCGATGCGAATGACGTGAACGGTCGTGCTCATGCCGAGCAGCGTGAATTGAGAACGTGCGTCGGTCGATCCGACGCCCGCCGTGACAGTCGACAACCGCGACACTGCCGGGTTGCATCATCCGTACGCCCCGAATGGCGGGAAGGAGGCCGCGGGCGCACGCTGCGCTGCGCGACCCACGAAATCGGGAGCCGGTTTGCAAATCCCGATCGTCAGTGGGGCTCTCGGGGCTGGCCGAGCGCGTCGAGGCTGCGCACCGCCATGCTGACGACCAATTCTAGTGCCTCACCGTTGGCGGCCGCTGGCCCTGACCGGGTGGCATCCGACAGCAACATGGCGTGCACCGCGCGTACAGCCGCTCGAAGGTAGTCCGACGAATGGCCCGGATACATCCTGTCGAGGCACTCAACCCAACGGTCGATGTACTTGCGCATCCGCCGGTGATATCGGCGCTTGTAGGGCTCAGCCAGGGCACGGTGCTCCCGTTCCCAAATGCCGGCCAGTTGTCTATGCGACCGAGCGAGCTCGGCCATACTGGACGCCAACTGGTGCAGTTCCTTGACGGGCTCGTCCTCGGCAGTCGACGGAGTAGTCAACAGCGAATCGATGACCCGGTCGAAGAGCATGGCGAGAATTTCGTCTTTGCTGTTGAAGTGGCGATAGATTGCCGACCCCGTGACGCCGGCAGCCTGGCCAATTTCGTCGACGCCGACTCCGTTGAAGCCGCGTTCGTAGAACAACCTTTCGGCTGCGTCGAGGATGACTTCGTCTCTGGCCATGGACATGATGCTACTCAACCTCGACACAGGTTGGGGTCCGCCACCAGGGCAAGTCGAGGCAGCGTCACGGCTGCACCTCGCTGCGCGCACCCGCACCGACGTGGTGGCCGGTCGTTCCACGGGACGCTGGACATCCGTGTCGAGGAGGTTATCTGTCGTTCACGCTGTCTCCTTATCACCAGAATGCGCTTGGTGTGGATCGCATCTTTTCGAGTACCGATCGCTTTCGGTCGCCGCGACTTTCACGCGAACGATCGTTGACATTATCTTGGCGAACACGATATTTTCGATGTTCGACATCGTCGAGAAACACCGAATCGCGTCGTCGGCACTGCAAACGCTCTACCGGCACCTCGAACCATCGTTCGACACGCCGCGGGCCGCGACATGTACAGGAAGGCCGACATGGGCAAGCTCGAAGGAAGGGTCGCTTTCGTCACCGGTGCCGGACACGGCCAAGGACGTTGCCACGCAGTCGCACTCGCCAAGGAGGGTGCGGACGTCATCATCGTGGACATCGCCGAGGACATCGCCACCATTCCGTACTCGTTGTCGACGAAGGACGAACTCGACGAAACGGCCCAACTCGTCCGAGACGCCGGTGGGCGGGTTCACGCGACCGTGGCTGACGTCCGTGATTTCGCGGCAATCCGGGGGGCGGTCGACTCTGGCGTCGCAGAATTTGGAGACATCGACATCGTCGTCGCCAACGCCGGCGTAATCGGGGCGGGCAAACTCGATCCGACTGACGTCGGTCTGTATCGCGACATCGTCGACGTCAACCTCAACGGCGTCTGGCATACCATCGCTGCGACTGTCCCGTCGATCATCAGCAAGGGCCGTGGCGGGTCGATCATCCTAACCAGCTCTACGCAGGGCCTTACCGGACGCGGCGGGGACGGTTCCGCAGCATCGTTTGCCTATGCAGCCTCCAAACACGGCGTGGTGGGGCTCATGCGCTCTGCGGCGCACGCGTACGCGTCGCACAATATTCGCGTCAATACCGTTCACCCGACCGGCGTCGCGTCGCCCATGGTCCTCAACGAGTTCATGGGGAAGTTCTTCACAGAGAATCCGTCAGCGGCCGAGATGGCCCAAAATCTGCTGCCCGTGCAATTCATCCAGCCGGAGGACGTCAGCGAAGCCATCGTGTGGCTTGCCAGCGACAGCGCCAAGTTCATCACCGGCGTCACCCTTCCGGTGGACGCCGGATTCACGATCCGGTAGGGCCCGTTTCGATCGCACCGTGTACGTCAGCCCCAGAGCCGGGCCTCACCTCCACAGAGGTGACAAGCCGGCACTGGGGCTGAGTTCACTCATTTCGTTGGGGCCTCGCAACACGTCGCCGCTGGCGCGGGCCGCCCGGTGGACCCCGGCGAACCTATGTTCCCCTGCCGCTTAGGGAAGTTCGCTGATCTCCCGCGCGTACTTCGCATGGATTTCGCGGCGCCGCAGTTTCATCGTTGGGGTCAGCTCATCGCTGGCGGGCAGCCACTCAGTCGGCAAGATGCGGAATGCACGGACAGCCTCGACGCGAGACAAGTTCTCGTTGGCACGGTCGACCGCTGCCTGCACCCGCTCGACGACGTCTTCGTGAAGCACGACTTGCTCCAGAGTGTTCGCCTCGAGACCCAGTGCCTTTACGTAGGCGTGAAGCTGATCCGAATCCAGCACGATCAATGCGCTGATGTGCGGTCGTCCATCGCCAATGGCGATGGCATGACTGATGATTGGATCAGCATCGCGCAACTTGCCCTCGATGTTTGCGGGCGACATGTTCTTCCCGAAGGAGTTGATGATGATCTCCTTCTTGCGGTCCACGATGGCCAAGAAGCCATCCTCACTGAGAACCCCGACGTCGCCAGTGTGCAACCATCCATCGGCGTCGAGGACGGCGCGAGTGTCTTCCGGACGGTTTCGGTACCCGCGCATCATCCACGGACTCTTGAGGAGAATCTCGCCGTCGTCGAGGAGCTTGATGCTCACCCCCGGGAGAGGCCGCCCGACGGTGCCCACACGCGAGTGCTCGACTGTGTTGAAGGCACCAAAAGCCCCACACTCGGACTGCCCCCACGCTTCCAGCACCGGCATCCCGAGAGACAGGTAGAACTTCAGCAGATCTTTGGGCACGGGGGCAGAACCAGTGAGGCCGTTGATCACCGAATCCAACCCAACCTTGGCGAGGATCGGCTTGCCGACGCTCGCCTGAAGCTCCTGGAACTCCTCGGACTCGGCTTCAGTCAAGGGCGAACCTACGCCTTCTCGAGCTTCGAGCTTCCGGCCACCGAGTTCCATCAATCGCGTGAACCCCGCTTGTAGTTCGGTTGGCGCGGTCTCGACGTAAAGTGCTAGCGCGGCGCGAAATTTCTCGTACAGGCGCGGAGGGCTGAAGAAGTACTCCGGCCGGAAGTCCGCCAAGATCTCGGCCATTTGCGTGTGATCTGGCATCACCGTGACGGTGAAGCCACCGACCATAGGCCGATAATGCGAGAGGTGCCGCTCGGCCACATGAGCCATCGGCAGATACGACAGCACCCTTGCGCCGTCGAGTATCCCATTCGCCGTGTTGAGACACTGCTGGTTACCGAGGATGGCACCGTGAGTCAGCTCGACGGCCTTGGGCGTCCCCGTCGTGCCAGATGTGTAGACGAGGAGTGCGAGGTCGTCACGCGTGACCGAACCCCACGTCGCCACGAAGTCGAATTCTGGCAGTCGCACGGCTTCCAGGTCTGCCAAGGACCGCACCTCGCCAAGGCCGCCGTCGATCGAGATGACCTCCATTTCACCGGCTTTCGTTGCTGCCTCACGCGCCTTGTCCAGCAGGGCAGCCTCGGTCACCAGCATCGTCGTGCCAGAGTCCGCGAGCATGTACGCGATGTCAGAGACGGGCAGCGTGGCATAAATCGAGACGGTTGCAGCGCCCAGATGCAATGCCGCAGTGTCGACGACGTGAAATTCAGGCCGGGGGCGAAGGAGTAATGCGACGAGGTCGCCCTTCTTCACGCCTGCCGCCGCAAAACCCTCGGCGACCGATCGAACTCGACGCGCATAGTCGCCCCACGTGATGGACACCTCGTCACCGTGGGTGCGTAGCGCCACACGATTGGGCACGCGCGCCGCGGTCTCCTGGAACACGTGGGCCAGGGACGGACGATCCGCCAGGCCTGAGACGGGCACCGCGCGATCAGTGAGCGAACTCGTCATTCTTCCTCCATGAACAGCCCTCAGCGCCAAGTCGGAGAGCGATCGTTTACATTGAGCATAATGTTAGCCCGCCCACACACGCAAACGAAAGAGATCGGCATCGCAACCGTGGTTCTGATGTGACTGACGCTCATATGCGCAGCTAGGGCCCTTTCGCAGATGGGGTTCTGCACTGATTGACGTGGATGCGGTCGACGGTCCGTGCGCCCAATCGGCGGCATCGCAGCTGGTATCCGTCAAGGAAGAACGTCCGTTTACCGATCCTCATAGTGGTGATACGGTCGCTTGCATGACAGAGCAGTCAAGCCGCGTTCGTCCCGCGACGTCCCCGAACCGCGGTTGAGCAATGTCGGAAACCGCGACCGCATCGTCGATCCACGTCTCTGATCGAGACGGTGTTCGGACCGTGACATTGAACCGGCCAGAACGTGGCAACTCGATTCACGGGACACTCCTTGCCGAACTGCTAGAGTCCGTCGAGTCGGCGGATCGACATTCCGACGTGCGTGCGGTCGTCACGACCGGGGCGGGCTGGGCCTTTTGCGTGGGAGGCGACCTCGACGTCTTCGCGCGGCTTACCTCCACCGGCCCACTGGATCTCGCAGTTACCCCCGTCGAGACAATCGGAGGGTCAACCGGGCTCGAACCGCTAAGCGCCGAGCAGCGCGCGGCGGATCACCTTGGCACCGGGATCTGGGTGCGCCGCTTTCTCGAAGTCGGCACGCCGACCATTGCGGCGATCAACGGCGCGACATCCGGCGGCGGACTCGCGATCGCTCTGCTACACGACGTCCGCATCATGGCGCGATCGGCGCGGATTCACACCGGATTCGCTGCTTTGGGGCTCTCACCGGAGATGGGGATGAGCTGGCTGCTGCCCAGAATGGTCGGAACTTCCAATGCGTTTCGCATCTTGACGACTTCACAACCGATCTCGGCTGCCGAGGCGTTGAACTTGGGCATCGTCTCCGAGGTCGTCGATGACGACGATCTCGGTGGCGTCGCGTTGGAGACGGCGCAGTCGATCGCACGCACGCCCGACCAAACGGTGCGGGCAGTCAAACGCCTGCTCCGACAGTCCTGGGACAGCTCGCTGGAACAACAGCTCGAGCGTGAGTGGAGCGGCATGGACCGCCTATTTCGTTCTGAATACACCCGACAACGCGTGGTAGACGTGCGGGCTGCCCTGCAGCAACGCAGGAAGCTAACGACCGCCACCCAGGACGAACGTGGAGCCAAACCATGACCGCACCACGGGGCAAGACCCTCGTCCTCATTCACGGCGGATTGCACGGCACGTGGTGCTGGGATCGAGTGTTGCCGCCCCTCCGTGCGGCCGGCCACGACGTCGTCGTGGTCGAACTGCCGGGTCGCGCCGGAGCCGTGGAAGGCCTGACGTTCGACGACTACGTCGACGCTATCGACGCCCGGGTATCTCCCGCCAGCGAGCCGGTCGTCGTGGTGGCTCACAGTCTGGGTGCTGTCGCAGCAAGCCAATTCGCGGAACGACGGCCCGAGGCCATATCTCGGATGGTCCTGGTGAACGGTCTGTTGACCGAGAACGGCGAAGCGCCCCTTCCCAAACTCCAAACAGCGGGCGAGGGATGTGGGCTCATGCTCCCCGGCGCACTGACGTTCAGCGACGACGGCACCGTCACCGCCGATTACGACGCCGCCGTGAATGCCTTCTACAACCGTTGCGAACCATCGGAGGCAGCATGGGCCGCCAAACACCTCTGCGCGGAACCGATCGCGCCGTTGATGACGCCGATGTCGATTACCGCTGCCGGGTTCGGCTCGGTGCAGAAGACGTACGTCGGATCCCGCGACGACCTAGTTCTGCCGTGGACATTGCAGCAATCCATGGCCGACTCGAGCGGGAGCGAACTGATCTGGCTCGACGGTGACCACTCGCCGTGGCTGTCGGTACCGGAAGCCTTTCTGCGGTGCATCCTCACCTGCGCCGAAATTCCATGACTCATCCTCTGCGATGGAAGAAACCGTAAGATACGACACCTGAGGATTTAACCCCGATGACAGAAGTCGCGTCAGGCCACGACTCCCGTGCGTGCGATCAGACTCGCCGCATTCCGGGCGAGCCGGGGCTGTGGATATTCATCTTCGGCGACCTCGTCGTCTTTGCCGTTCTCTTCGGGGTCTTCCTCCACGCTCGGGGCGCCGGGCCGGAACTCTTTCGGCGGTCCCAGGACACCTTGAATCGCGACTACGGAGCCGTGAACACGCTGGTCCTGCTCTTGAGTTCGATGCTAGTAGTGCTCGCCTCGCGCGCCCTGAATTCTGAGGCGTACCAACGCCTTGCGCCCCGGCTCGTCCTCGGAGCAATCGGCTGCGGCCTGGTCTTCGTAGGAGTCAAGGTCGTCGAGTACCACGAGATGATCAACGAGGGGCTGACTCCGGCGGTCAACTCGTTCTACATGTACTACTTCGTCCTGACAGGACTCCATCTGTTCCATCTATTGCTCGGAATGGGCGTTTTGACGGTCATGTTCTCCACCGCCAGGGATACCCCGGCCACCACCGCGGGTCGACGATCATTGTTCGAAGGCGGAGCATGCTTCTGGCACATGGTGGACCTGCTGTGGATCGTCATCTTTCCGGTGGTCTTCCTGGTGAGGTCCTGATGTCGGTCCTGCTGCGGACGAAGACCACGATGATCTGGCTGATCTTGATGGTCCTGACGGTCGTCTCGTGGCTGCTTGGTTCGGACCATGGTTTTGGTGCCGACGCACGGGTGTCTGCCGGCGTGACGATTCTGGCCGTCGCAATCTTCAAGGTGCGTCTCGTCGGCCTCTACTTCATGGACCTAAGGCGGGCCCCAACACCGTTGCGTGGTGTATTCGAAGGCTATTGCGTCGCCCTGTTCGTGATGACGATCGCGATGTTCCTGTGGGGCTGAGGCACGTCCTCGGACGGGTCGACCACGTCTCCATCCCTGCTTGGCCTTTGTCGATCTCGTCGTGGACGCTGCTTCTCATGAATTTTGAGACGGAATGGCCCACAATGTTGACTTGGTGCAGCGGCGCGTATTTCAATTGCAGCGAGGGCCTGCTGGCTGCCCGACAATCGTCGTCCCAAAAACGGTGCCAGTGAGGAGCCGAACATGAGAATCCAAGTCGACAGGTCCGTCTGTGCATTGCACGGCGATTGCGTCGTGCAGTCACCCGATCTCTTCGACCTCGACGAGGACGACGACGCGGCGCGCGTCCTCGATGAGAACCCAACCGAAGACAAGTGGCCGTCTGCTGAACGAGCGGCGTCTGGCTGCCCGGCACGCGCCATCACGATTACCAACTAGATGCCGACCATAGGCGGGACGGCTCTCCTGAACGCTCGGCGGGTCCCAGACCGTGAGGCGGTCGTCGAGGGATCGCAGAGCTGGACATGGCGCGAGCTCTCCCGCCTGATCGGGGTCGCAGCCGCCGCGCTCGACGACCTGGGCCTTCGCAGGGGCCATCGAATGGCGTTGTTGGCAGCAAACTCCGTGGAGTTCATCGTCGCATCGCATGCGGCGTCGCGGGTTGGCGGCATCGTCGTGCCCGTCAACACTCGCCTCGCGGTGCCGGAGATCGTGCACATCGTCTCTGACTGCGGCGCGACGGCCCTGGCCTTCGGCGTCGAGCTCGCGTCGGTCGCGGAGGCGGTCCGAGCCCAGGTGCCGGCCGTCCTTCTCGCGGCGCTCGGTGACGGTGGCGACCACCCTCATCTCATCGGTGACGATCTCACGACGTCGATCGACGACGACTTGGCGGCAGAAGACGACGATGCCTTCATTCTCTACACCTCGGGTACGACTGGCCGTCCAAAGGGCTCGTTGATGGATCACCATCGCGCCGTCTGGGCGGCGATGGCCCAGATTGTGTCGCTTGGCTTGCGAGACGGGGACCGTCATCTGCACCTCGCTCCCATGTATCACTCCGGCGGAACGACGTTCCTCAACGCCACGACGATGATTGGCGGCACGCACGTGGTCGCCGGGCGCTTCGAGGCGTCCGCGGTGCTCCCCCTGGTCGCGCAGCATCGCGTCGACTGGCTCTTCGGCGTTCCGACGATGTATCAACAGATGCTCAGGTGCGAGGCGACGACCACTCCTGCGATCGACTCATGGCGGATCGGTGTCTATGGCGGGGCACCCATGCCCGCTCCGGTCATCGAGCAACTCGTCGCGAGGTTCCCGTCGGTGAGCTTCTTCCAGCAGTGTGGTCAAACCGAGGCGGGGCCGACGGGAATCTACTCGACACTGGACCAGATTCGGTCCCGACCCGACTCGTCCGGTCACGTGGCGCAGCCATTCATGGAGTGCAAGGTGCTCACAGAAACGGGATCGGAGTGCGAGCCCGGAGGTGTCGGCGAATTGGTCTTCCGCGGCCCGGCGTTGACCAAGGGGTATTGGAACCAGCCGGCTGCCACCGCCGAGGCTGTCCGCGACGGTTGGCTGCACACGGGCGATCTCGTCCACGTCCACGATGACGGGGCAATGCGTCTGGTGGACCGCATGAAGGACGTGATAATCACGGGAGGACGCAACGTCTACTCGGCCGAAGTCGAACAGGCCATAGCGAGCCATCCCGACGTCCTCGACGTGGCCGTCGTCGGCAAACCCCATCCCGAATGGGGTGCCACGGTCACAGCGGTCGTCACACTCGCAGCGCGCTCGACCGCGACGGCCAGCGACATCGAAGAGCACTGCCGAACGTTGATCGCCGACTACAAGATTCCGCGTGTAATCGAGTTGGGAGCGGTGCCGCGTAACAGCACGGGCAAAGTGCAAAAGCACGTGCTTCGCAACGTCTCGACAGCCTCGACTGGTCATTGACGTGCCGGCCGCTTGCCCGGGCCTTCCGCACGGGCGAGCTCCGGATCGTGGCCCAGCCGAACCAAGTGAATGGCCGTGCTGGCGATCTCGTCGGGCGATATCTTCTCCCGTGGTCGGTACCAACGCGACACCCAAATGATCATTCCGAGGATGAGCCGGGCCGTCACGGTGGGGTTACCCGTGGGAAGTGATCCGCATTTCATGTTGTCACGGACAACGTCGACCCATAATTTCTCGAAACGCCGACTCCACGGGTGCCATCGCGAGTACACGTCAGGAGGGAGACCAGCCCCCCCGAAGAAGACCGTCATATAGCTGCGCATGGTGACTGCGGCTTCCGCCTGCAAGCCGATCATGGCCGTCAGCTGCTCACCAGGGTCGTCGGAACCGGCGATGGCAGCCTTGGTCCGTTCGGTGAGTGCACCGGTGCAGCGCTCGAACAGAATGCCGAGGAGGTCCTCCTTGTTGGGGACCGTCCGGTAGAGGGTGGCGCGGGACACCCCCATCTTGTCCGCCGTGCCCACGATCGTCACCGCGTCATATCCGCCTTCGACGAACAGCTCCGCAACTACTTCGGCAACCGCGTCCCGGTCAATGGTCAGTGGTGGTCTGCCCCGTGAGCGCTTGCCTGTTTCGCCCGTCTCGGACTTTGACACCACGATCTCCTCACTGCGGCACTCGTTTCCGTCAGCGAGTCTAGTTCCAACCGATCGGCAGGAGAGATGGGCGAGCATCAGTGGACGCCGAGCGGCGGCACGACGGTCAGATTGGCGTCACCGTGACGGGCAGCTCGTAGACGCCACGGCTGAACACGTCGCGGACATAGGCGATGGGTCCCGCTGGCGTGATGTCGCTGGTACGTTGCAGCAGTTCCTCGAGGAGGATCTTCATCTCCAACACCGCAATGTGCTTTCCCAGGCACGAGTGGGGTCCACGCCCGAAGCTGATGTGCCGGTTGGAGACCCGGGCCAGGTCGAATCGATTGGGGTTCTCGAACGCGTTGGGATCGAAATTCGCCGCCGCCAACAACATACAGACTCGGTCCCCGGCCGCGATGGACTTGCCGTGCATCTCGATATCACGCGTGACGGTGCGGACGAAGTGCAGGAAGGGTGTCGACGTCCGAATGATCTCCTGGATGGCGGTGTCCGGGATGTCGTCGGAGTGCTCTCGCAGCCAAGCCATCTGCTCGGGATTTCGCATCAGTTCGTGCATTCCGTGCGACAGCGCAGTCCGGGTACTCTCGGCCGCGCCGCTGGCGAGTAGGACTATGTTGCCAAGGATTTCGTCCTCGCTAAGAGTGTCGTCGGCGTTGGCCTGCACCATCTGGGACACCACGTCGTCGCTCGGCTCAAGGCGCTTACTCGCCGCCAGTTCTCCGGCGTATCCGGTCAGCGCGAAAATTGCCTCGATCACCGTCTCGAACGAGGGGGTGACCCGAGTGTCGAACGGGGCCGCAAACTTGTCCACCCAATTGAAGAACTTAGGTCGGTCTTCGGGCGGCACGCCGAGCACGTCACCGAGGGCCTCCATCGGCATCGCGTGTGCGACCTCGTCGACGAAGTTGAATGTGCCCTCCGCGAGCGCATGGTCGACCACTGCACGGGCATAGCCCCGGAACTTCTCCTCGAGCTTCCGCACCATGCGGGGCGTGAACCCCCGGCTGACCACCGCGCGGTGCCTACGGTGGTCAGCACCGTCGCGGCTGAGCATCGCGGGTTTCCCGCCGACGGTGTCGTCGATGGGGTTCACGGTCCAGATGTTCACGTGCCCACGATCGGCCGCGAACGTCTCGGGGTCACGGTCAACCGCCAAGACGTCGTCGTATCTGGTAAGAACCCACACCTGCTTGATGAGCAGCGGATCGTCGAACGTCTGCAAGTAGACCGGATCGTTCTCACGCAGATAGGCATACTGGTCCAACGGGAGTCCGTAGGTAGCTGGGTCGCCGTTTGCGTAGACGTCGGGGTCCAGCACGCCGATGACGGCGCGCCGGTCGGCAGCGATGGTCATGGCTGCACCTTTCACTGGGGAGACGAGTTTTGAAAGCGAGAATGACAACGAGAACCGTTGTCCACGAACTACTTACCGTCAACGGAGACAACCGGTAGGTGTGCCCGGCAGATCAAGCGACGCCGATGACTAAAGTGAACCAGGCCACACCCAGAAATGTCAAGAGACAGATATGTCTCTTGACGAATTTGGTTGCTCAATGCCAGGATCGTGCCATGCACCCCGTGCAAAATGAGTCGGGCGCCGCCAAACGGCGCCGGCCCGCCGAGGTACGCGAACTCCTGCTCGTCGCCGCAGAACACGTCGTGGCCCGACGGGGGATGGCGGCCAACGCTTTAGAGATCGCCGCAGAGGCCGGCGTACATCGATCGGTGTTGTACAGGCACTACGGGACGGTCGAAGAGCTAGTGCGCTGCGCGACGCTGCGTCCGATGCGGGAGTTCTTGGTCAAGATTCAGCAGATGACGGACCTGTCCTCCGCAACGGAACCGAAGTCGTTGTGGCAGTTGTTGATCGGCTTCTTGACCGATTTGATGGCAGTCCTCGACGAGCACCGCGACTTCCTGGTGATGGCGATGTCGGAGTCGTCGCCGCTCGGTGACGTCGAACAAGCAGAACTGCGTCGCGAGCTCGATCGCGTCCTCGACGACATCGTCGACCTCGCCCGACTCGAAGGTGGGTCGCGCGGATTGGACATCAGCGCCGTCGCCGTCAACACCCGGCTCTCGATCGCCATGGTCATGGGTGCGACTGCCTACGGCTCCTGGCTACTGCCGACCCGCATAGACGGCGACCAGCAGCGGCTGGTGGACGACATGGCCAACTTCATTCTCTACGGTGCGCGGCACGTGTCCGATGGCGTCAAGTGCGCAGACCGCTGACGCCCCGCGACCAAGAGTGCTCAACGCGAACATCAGGTTTCGCTCGACGAGGAGGTTCCACAATGACAATGGTTAAGGGCGAGCCGAAAACTGGCGTCGAAGTACGATCCCCGGCAGACGGTCGGGTGGTCGGCACCGTTCCCGACATGAGCGCCGCCGAGGTATTCGCGACCGCGAAACGACTTCGTCAGGCCCAACCAGCGTGGTTGGCAATGGGATTCGCCGGGCGCCGGGCGTGGATGGAGCGCTTCCGGGATTGGATCCTGGACAACGAGGAGCACTTGCTCGGACAGGTGCAGGCCGAGACGGGAAAAGCGTGGGGCGACATACCAATTGGTGAGATCGTCGCCTCGGTCGACGTGCTCAACTACTGGGCCCGCAACGCGGAGAGATTCTTGGCTCCGGAGACCGCCCGGCCCCACAGTCCGTTGATGATGACCAAGCGCATGCGGGTTACCTTTCAACCTCACCAACTGGTCGGCTCGATCACGCCGTGGAACGCGCAGCTTGCCATGCAGATGCTCGACATCCCTGCCGCGTTGATGGCCGGCTGCGCGGTGCTGACCAAAGCTTCCGAGGTCACGCCATTGGGATGGAACCTGGCGATCGAGGGGTGGAAGGCCATCGGGGCGCCCGACGTGCTCGATGCCGTCACGGGTCGCGGCGAGGCCGGCGCGGCCGTGGTCGACGCCGTGGACATGATCCAGTTCACCGGCTCAGTCGGAACCGGGCGCCGCATCGGGATGCGCGCTGCCGAGCGAATGATCCCGTGCACCCTTGAACTTGGCGGCAAGGACGCGATGATCGTGCTCGCCGACGCCGACCTCGATCGCGCGGCCCGCGCTGCGGTGTGGGGCGGTTTCTACAACGCGGGGCAGATCTGTGTGTCCGTCGAACGCGTTTACGTCGAAGCTCCCGTATACGACGACTTCGTCGCCAAGGTCGTGAAGCACACGCGGGCGTTACGGGTGGGAACCGATGAACCCGGCAGCTACACCGCAGACGTCGGCGCCATCGCCACCGAGGAGCAGCTTGCGATCATCGAACGCCACGTGGAGGATGCCCGCGCGCGGGGGGCGCACGTAGCCGTCGGCGGCAAGGCCGTTCCGGGCCCGGGCCTGTACTACGAACCGACGGTGCTGCTCGACGTCGACGAGTCGATGCAATGCATGCAGGAGGAGACTTTCGGCCCAACCCTGCCGATCGCCAAGGTAGCCGACGCCGCGGAGGCAATAAGCCGGGTGAACACTTCAGATTTCGGGCTGGCAGCCAGCGTCTTCACCAAGGATCACGCCAAGGGCCGCGCCATCGCCGAACGCGTCGACACCGGATCGGTCAACGTAAACAACGTCATGACCAACGTCTTCCAACTCTCCGTACCCTTCGGTGGTCGCCGTGATTCTGGGGTCGGAGCCAGGCACGGAGCAGCCGAGGGGATCCGCAAGTACTGCTGGCGTAAATCAATCATCGAGGAACGATTCAACCTCCCCTCGGAGGTGTACTGGTATCCCACCAGCCGCCGCCGCGTGAACATGATGGTCCGCGTAGCCCGGTTCATGGGTGCCGGCGACTGGAGACGGCGTCTCGGAATCGGCCGGTGAACTCGCTGTGCGACGCCTTCGCGCACACGGTGTCACGGGTTCCCGACCGAATCGCGCTACGCAGTCTCGGCGGCGAGCGTGAACTGACCTGGTCTGACTACGCGGACGAAGTGGCCTCCCGGGCCGGGATGCTGATCAAATTAGGCGTTCGCCCTGGGCAATCCGTGGCCCTGATGATGGGCAACTGCATCGAGTTCCATCTGCTCGACACTGCGATCATGCACGTCGGCGCCGTGCCGGTCTCGATCTACAACACTCTGCGCCCGCGGGACATCGCCTATATCCTCGGCAATTCGGGGGCTAAGTGGATCTTTGCTCAGAGCTGCTACGTGTCGACTCTCTCGGAGATTGACGACGAAGACGCGTGCCCCGCGGGCATCGTCTCTGTCGACGGACCCGTAAAAGGTGCAACAGATCTCAAATGTCTATTAATGCACGACACCCCATTGGACCTTGCGCAAGCTGCCGGTCGAGTTCGCCCTCAGGACCTCGCCACGATCAGCTACACCTCCGGCACCACGGGTCCCCCCAAGGGAGTAGAGCTGAGCCACGAAGCCATCCTCCGGAGCATCGCGGCGATCGACGATGCGTTCGGTGTAATCGACGGAGCACGGATGGTGTCGTTCTTGCCGATGGCGCACGTGGCTGAACGAATGTTCTCCCATTGGCGTGGGATTACGGGCGGCTTCACCATCACACCCTGTCCACACCCAAGTGAGGTCGGTCCGTACCTGCTCGACGTTCGGCCCGAGTACGTCTTCTCGCCGCCGCGCCTGTTCGAGAAACTGCGTGCGGCGGTAGAAGTGCGTTTCGACTCTGAGCGCGACCCCGCGCAGCGGGCTCTCAACGCGCGCGGTCTGCAGGTCGGCGCCGCCATGCTGCGATACCACGAGGAGGGAACCACCGCGCCGGACCACTTGAGGAAGGAGTTCGAGGGGCTTGGCCCCACGGTATTCACGCCGGCGCTCGCGAGCGTCGGCCTGGACCAGACCCGGGTCGCCCTGACTGGCTCGGCGCCAGTGCCACCAGAGTTGGTGCGGTACCTCCTGGCGATCGGACTGCCCATCTTCGAAGGCTGGGGGATGTCGGAGGTCACCGCCTTCGGATCCTTCAACCGTCCGGGAGACACGCGGGCAGGCACGGTGGGATATCCGTTGCGCGGGGCAGAAATTCGATTGGCAGAGGACGGCGAAATATTGTTCCGGAGCCCCTGGATGATGTCGGGCTACCGAGGCCAGCGGGAGTTGACCGCCGAGACCGTCGGCGCAGACGGCTGGTTGCGCACGGGGGACATCGGAGCCTATGCCGACGGTCGGCTTCGTATCGTCGACCGCAAGAAGGAGCTCATCATCAGCTCCTTTGGCAAGAACATGTCGCCCTCGAACATCGAATTCGCGGTAAAGAGCGCAAGTCCCCTCGTCGGCCAGGTTTGCGTGATCGGCGACGCGAGGCCATTCGTCACTGCCCTCATCGTGGTCGACTCAACCGTCGCCGACGCGCTCGACGAGCGCAGACCCGACCTCCCATCACACTCGGATCCCGCAGTCTTGCAAGCCGTCGAAAGCGCCGTCTCAGCAGCCAATACGGAACTGTCCCAGGTAGAGCGAGTGAAGCGTTACCGCGTGCTCGACGCCGAGTGGTTGCCCGGTGGCGACGAATTGAGTCCCACGATGAAGCTCAAGCGACGACGGATCCTGGAGAAACACCACGACATCATCGAGCAGCTTTATTCGCATCAATCGCATTGATCCCAACAACAGTTGGCCTGTGCCCAATCTGCATCGCGCTGTAACCACTCATCTCCCCAAAGCCGACGAACCGACTGACCTATGAGGACGGCCATGAACGCACTGAGCAAGCTAAAGGTCGCCGGGCAGGTCGCCGTCATCGGCGCACACGTGTGCTGGGAACGCGTCGTTCGGTCGAACTACCAAACGCTCTCGCAGATACCGCCATCGACGGACGCTCTTACCTGCGAATGGCTGACTGCAGCCCTGTTTCCCTCCCATCCGGAGTCCGCGGTGACATCACTGAGACTTGGTGACCGCAGCGACGGCTCGACATCACGCCAAGTGCTGTTTCTCGAATACAACCAGGCCGGGCAAGATAGCGGACTGCCAGAGCGGATGTTCTGCAAGAGCAGTCCGAACTTCACTTCACGGTTGATCACGGGGCTTAGCGGCGCCCTGCAGAGCGAAGCTGGTTTCTACACGACGTTGCGAAATCAGGTCGAGATGCAGACGCCGCACGCCTACTATTGCGCCGTCGATCCGAAGTCAGCCCGATCGATCTTTCTGATGGAGGACATCGCCTTCACCCGCGGTGCTCGATTCGGCGACCCCACCACGCTGCGGGTTACCCACGAGATGGCCGAAAGCATAGTGGCCAACCTAGCCGCCTACCACGGCAGGTTCTGGGAAAACCCCGTCCTCGGGACTCTCCCCTGGCTTCAGACCTCGCTCGGATTCCAGAATCGCGTCAACGCGACGATCGACTTCGAGAAGCGCACCCTCGTCGGCATCGGTCGATCTGAACACCTTGCGCCGCAAGACTTTTTGCGGCGTCGCACGGAGGTGTTCCCGGCCACGATGCGCTCGCTGGAGCTCAACCTGCGGGGTCCACGCACGCTGTTGCACTCCGACATGCATGTGGGCAACTGGTACACCTGTGGAGACGCCACGATGGGGGTGTACGACTGGCAGTGCGCGACAACCGGTGAGTGGGCCTTGGACGTTGCATATGCACTGATGTCCGCCCTGACAGTCGACGACCGAAGAGCTTGGGAACGTGATCTGATCGCCCTCTACCTCGACGAGCTCGCACGAGCTGGCGGCGAGCCGCCCACGTTCGACCAAGCGCTGCTGCGTTACCGGCAACAAGCCTTCCACGCCCTCATTTTCTGGTTGTACACCATCGGGTCCGGGCGAATGCAACCCCACATGCAACACCGCCACGTAGCGGAGGCAAACGTTGCGCGAATGACACAAGCAGTCGTCGACCTCGAATCCCTGGACAGCCTGGGCAGCTAACGAGCGCTAGCCCGCACGACGTCAGATGCACCAAGAAGGGACCCACCGAATGACCAAGCATGGAAGTCGATTCTCAGAACGCAGCCAACGCGCGATCCTCTGGTGGGGAATCGCACTAGCGGTCGCGTACGGCCTAGCCCTCGTCTTTCTCCTGCAGCAGGTACCCACAAAGAACCCCGAGTGGGGTCCACAGCAGGTCGCCGACTTCTACCTCGAGAATCAGGCGAAGATCAAGTGGGGCGCCGTGATCGGCGGCTGGACCGGCGGTTTCATGATGCCGATCTTGGCCGTGGTTGCGGTGCAGATGGCCCGCGTCGAGACCGGCGGATGGAAGATCTGGAGCGCCCTTTCACTGGTGAGCGGAGCGCTCATGTCCCTGCTGTTGATGCTGCCGCCATTGTTCTGGGGTGTCGCCGCCTACACCGCGCCGCGCAAGGAGCCCGAAGTCACGGCACTGATGCACGAATTGGCAACCCTCACCCTCGTCACCACCGATCAGTACTACGTCTTCCTGTGGGTGGCCGTCACGGTGTTGTGCTTGCGGCCTGCAACCCAACTGGTGCCGAACAATCCGTTCCCGCGGTGGTGGGGTTACCTCTCGATGTGGATCACCGTCATGTTCGAAGCCGGCGCCTTCGCCTTCGTCCCCCGCACCGGCCCGCTCGCATGGAATGGGTTGCTGGTGTTTTGGTCGCCACTGACTTTATTCGGCGTGTGGATCAGCATTCAGTCCTGGCTGCTCTTCCGCGCACTGCGCCATCAGAGCGCAGACTCTGAAGAACCGGCCCAGCTCGTCGGAGACAACAGGAGTCCCACCGCGACGCCCCTGGACGCCTAATCATCCACACGGACCAGCGGCCAACCCGCCGACGCCGACGTCGCCCAGGACCAATCAGCGGTCTGCAAGGGCGCTCAGGCTTCGTACCGCCATGTTTACCAGCAGTTCCGATGTGTACTCGTTGGACGCTGCCGGGCGTGGTCGGGTCGCATCCGAAAGCAGCAACGCATGAACTGCGCGCACCGCTGCACGCAAATAGTCGGCCGAATGACCCGGGTACAACCGATCGAGGCAGTCGACCCAACGGTCGATGTACTTGCGCATTCGCCGGTGATACCGGCGTTTGTACGGCTCGGCCAGCGCGCGATGCTCGCGTTCCCAGATACCTGCCAACTGCCGGTGCGAGCGAGCAAGCTCAGCGTGACTGGTCGCTAGCTGGTACAACTCCTCGGCGGGATCGCCGCGGTCCTGAAGCGGGGTCATCAAGAGGGCGTCGATGACGCGATCGAACAACATTGCGAGAATCTCGTCCTTGCTGTCGAAATGTCGGTAGATGGCCGACCCGGTGACACCCGCGGCTTGGCCAATCTCATCGACGCCCACGCCGTTGAAGCCGCGTTCGAAGAACAACCTCTCGGCTGCGTCGAGGATGATTTCGTCTCTCGCCATCAGGCTGATGCTACTGACTTGGGCCTGGCGCATTGAGTTGGCGCCTTCGTTCCGGCCTTCGAAACCGCGAACGTCGGAGGATGAAGGACCCCTCGCTGAACGAACCCACGTGAACCGCCGGGTCGCTGGCCCATGGGCGACGTGAGTCAGCGATCGCCCGCGTGGGAAATCCGACTGACGTTCCGACCCGCTTCAGCGCGTCCTCTGGTCAACGCCCGAACGCGATACAGCTGTCGCTTTCGGTGCGGACGCGGACGCGGACTAGCGTTGCCGCAACCCCCGGGCGGCGAGTGCTCCCGTGGTCAGGCCCCGCGTCGTGTGCCGCCGCCCCTCCACGAATCGAGAGACTCGCCTCGGGTGGCCTAACCCGCAGCGGCACCCATCGCCGCCCGCCGCTCATTTCCGACATCTACCTTGACGAGATGGGGTGGCCGCGAGCCGTTTGACCGGCGTGTCGGCATTTCTGGTTCCATGGTCACGATTTCTCAAGGGTTGCCCGGCGGCGGTCGGTTTCGATGCGGTGCTCGATGCGAAGTACGGCTGTCGCTACTTGTTGCCCGCGCGTGGTCGTCGTCATCGCTTTGTAGCGCGACGTGGTTCGGTTGATGAGTGCGAAGCCGAATTGTCCTTCGAGCATCGTGATTTGCCGGCAAAGGACGTCCTGTCTGCATCCGATCGCGCGTGCGGCGTCGGCCAAATTAACGTGCCCACAGGCGACGGCGAAGCGACGCAGCCGTCTCCAGTCACTCTTGTCGGCCAGGAGTGGTCCCAGCAGTTCGTGCACGCCGAGCTCTTCGGCATACGAACTGACGCCGGGTTCCCCTTCACGTCGGTAGTACCGACGAAGGGAGATGCCGTGCCTGTCCGCCCAATACCGCAGTCGGAATACGCTGTCGCCGAGCTCGACGGCCATCTCACCGAGTGTCTGGCCTTGCCCGAGGTGGTGCTGTCGAATCCACTGTGCGGGTATGGGGTCGCGCGGCGGGCGGTGCAGTGGTATGCCGCACTCGTGCGCCCGCTCCGCCACGTGCATGTCCGGGATGCCATAGCGGATACCGATTTCCTTGAAGGTGAGGCCTTCGCCGAGGTACAGCCGCCTCAATTGTTCGTCGTTCAGCCTCTCGGCGAGCTGCTGTTTCCACGTCTTTCGCGATGGTGTCCGTGGTGGCATCGGATGTCGTGTGAGTACGTCACGGACCAGAGGTAATGGAGCGCCGAGCGTGCGGGCGGCTTGGGGCAGCGTGCAGCGCTCGCTTCTCAACAGCGAGTGAAGATCGTCTACCCTGCACTGACCTTCCGACCGCGTGTGCGTCCATTGCCCGAGCACGCTAAACGGTGGCATCCACACGACCGGCTCGTCGGCGATGCCCCGTCGAGCCAGAAACGCGAGGGCGTGATGGTCGAGCGCGGCCTGCAATCCGGGTGTCATTCGCCTCAGAAGTCGATCGCGCTCATGTCTGACGCCACGAACGGGCTCCTTGTGCCGGCTGCGGACCCACTTAGCCGCTCGTATAGCCATATTCGGGCAGCTGCGACGGGTACCGGGCGGTGCACTGCTTCGGCATGTTTCCACAGCCGGTTCCACTGCTCGGCAGTCAGTATGTCGGTGTAGTCAAGCTGGCGGCGACGTCGATAGTCGATGGGTGACGGATGAGCGGTGAGGAAGGCGTGAAGTCGGGTCAAAGCCGCGGCGACATCGGTCCACCGGGGTTCGCGGCGCATCGTCTCGACAAATTCGTGGACGCGTTTGCGTTCGGTAGTGGCCAGCAGGCCATCACGAATGGTCCGTTCAGTCGGACGTGCACCGATTTCGAGTAGGAGCCAGGACAACGTTTGACAGTAGGTGGACCAGGCCAGCCCATGTTCGATGACGTCGACTGCCGCGGCCAACGGGCACCACAGGAGCGTGGGGACGTTACGCAGCATTTCCTGGGTGGCGTCGAGGGAGTCGAGACGGCGTGGCAACGGGTCATAGACGCGGAAGCGAATCTTCCCCAGCTCGTCCCAACGACAGGATTGCGACACGATTTCCACGGCACACAGCTCCGCGCTGGGCCGGTAGCCCCGGTAGTGGTCCCCAGGACGCACCGGGGTTCCGCGGTCGAGGTCGATCATCGATCGAAGAACCGTCGCCGCAGTTTCGAAGGTGGGTTGTCGGAGGACCTGCAGAGCAGCGAGCGTCCCGGTTGCCCTAATGTCGCATGACCCGTTCGTCGTGAAGCGCGTGCTGGCAGGCACATTATCGGAGCTGGGCTGCCACAAATGGTCGAGCCATCGTTCGACAGCTCCGGGACGCTCGGAGTCCAAGGCCTCGGCCAAGCTTTGGGGTGTTGCTGCCACAAGGATCCGATTGGCGAGCCTGCGGATATCGGCCATCAGCTGGTCGCCGGAGACCGTGGTGTGGGCGTAGATGCCGATGTCGATCGACTCGGTGGCGATGATCGCGTTGAGCGACTGCTGGGCTTCGACCATCGCCTGAGTAGGGACGAGGCGCAGCGGTGCCGTTCCCAAATCCGCTCCACAGGAACACATCAGAGGGCGAGGTGGTTGACGGTCGACGAAGCTGCCTGGCGCACCGTACTGCTTGAATCCGCACTCGGGGCACGTGTCGTTGAGCAGACAACCGTGTTCGACGCACAAAGCGGCCCAAGGAAGCTTCCACTGCAGCGACCAACGCCCACCGCTTTCACGCAGACACGCCGGGCAGTAGTGCCGCCATGGCACGGGGCGGCCCCAGGGCGTCGTTACCCGCCCGTCGACGTTGAGATGAATCGACGCGACCCCACTCCCGGCGAGCGTCATCGCGGCGATTCGCCGTTCGTCCAGCCCGGTCGCCACGGCAATGTTGCTGAGTTGTTCGGAAGGAACGACCTCGTCGAGGTGGTGCGACTTCTTGGTGGCCGAGTCGCTCGGCGTGGGGCCGAGGGCCTTGAAGAGGACGTACCACGGCGTCTGACCCCTGGCAGCCGTGGTGGCAAGCCATGATTGCAGCGACTCGCCGCCAAAGGGCGCAACTCGGAACGGCAGC
>Ga0247763_1000028_pt1 | contig 56170 bp, 55 predicted proteins | sample UWRJL141409B4_FD_179926 | JGI IMG/M metagenome (GOLD analysis project Ga0247763, IMG submission 179926) | Plant litter microbial communities from Arlington Agricultural Research Station in Wisconsin, United States - UWRJ-L141-409B-4 | ecosystem: Environmental > Terrestrial > Plant litter >... | reverse complement strand
CGACGTTGCGCTTTACGCCATCCTGCTGCTGTCGTTGGCGTGGACGCTGTCAGCGCCGGGCACCGGAGGGTCCACCACACCTAACGGCGACGTGGGACTGCTGAACCCGGCCCTTGTCATTCCCTCTCTGGCCGCGCTGCTGCTGCTCGGACTGCGCGACAAGACGATCTTTCTGGCCGCTCGCGCTGAACATTACGGCCTCGCGTTGATCGTGTTCTTCTTCCCGTTCGTCGACCAGATCGCCGCGTTCAAGTTGGTCCTGCTCGCCCTGTGGTGGGGAGCAGCCACCTCCAAGCTCAATCATCACTTCCCGTACGTGATAGCCGTGATGATGAGCAACAACCCGGTGCTGATCCCGGCGAAGTGGGCCAAGCGATTGATGTGGCGCGACCCGGTGAACGATCTGCGGCCATCGCGCCTGCCGCGGTTGCTCGCCCACATCGGCGGCACCACCTCGGAATTCATCGTTCCGCTCTACCTGGTGTTCTTCGCGCCATCCCACGGCCCGCTGCTGTGGGCAGCGATCCTGTACATGGTGCTGTTTCACCTCACCATCACTTCCACCATTCCCGCGGGGGTACCGCTGGAATGGAACGTCTTCTTCATCATTTCGCTGTTCTACCTTTACGGCGCCTACGGCGACTACCGCGTCACAGACATGGATTCACCGCTGCTGCTGGGCATCCTGATGGCATCGCTGCTGCTCGTCCCGATCCTGGGCAACCTTTTCCCTGACAAAGTGTCCTTCCTGCCCGCCATGCGCTATTACGCCGGTAACTGGGCAGTCAGCGCCTGGTGCCTGCGGCCCGGCGTGGAGGACAAGATCGAAGCCAACGTCACCAAGGGATCAGCGCTGGCCAACAGGCAGCTCGCGAAACTGTACGGGCCGCAAGTTGCCGAGATGATCCTCGACAAGATGCTGGCCTGGCGGTACATGCACAGCCATGGCCGGGCTCTCCACGGACTGGTGCACCGCGCCGTCAGCGACGAAGAGGACTACGTCATCCGCGACGGCGAGTACATGGCCGGACCGATCATCGGCTGGAGCTTCGGTGAAGGCCACCTGCACAACGAGCAGCTGATCGACGCCCTGCAACGCCGGTGCCAGTTCGAGGAGGGAGAGGTGCGAGTGATCCTGCTGGAGGGCCAACCCATCCACAAATCGTGGCAGGCCTACCGCATCGTGGACGCGAAAACCGGTGTCGTGGAACGCGGTTACGTCGAGGTCGCCGACATGCTCGCTCGCCAGCCGTGGTCTGAGCCCGGCGATCAACTTCCGGTGCGCCTCGACGCGGTCGAGGTGAGTCGATGACGACGGCTGTGGCGACCGGCGCTGCGTGATCGCGCGAAGCGCCGGCCTCGCGCCGGCATCTGGCCTGCGAACTCTGGGCGTGATGCGAGTGCTTGGCGAACGGCGTCAGCGGCAGAATTCGGCGACGGCCAGTGGCGATGAAGACCGACGTCATGACCGTGCCAATACCCGTGATCATGCATTGCTCCTCGGAAATGAAGGCCGACCATGGGATTCACTCAACCTCACCTGCCGGATCGACCCGGAAGCCTTCCACCGGCTGCCACTGAAGGAGCACATCCGGGTCCGGTCCTGACTTGTTTGGAGTTCGGATTCGGCGATGGTTACCTGCTCTACGGGGTGCTCGTCAAGACCGTGCAGGACGAAGCCAGTCCAGTACGGCGGATTGGCCATCGACTGGATGGAATCGGAGGTCCTGAGCAGCGGAGTCCAGCACTACAAGCTGATCGACACGGCCCTCGGCGTGATCCAACGCGGCACCTGGACGGTCGCCGATGTCGTCAACCAACGGCGCCGGGCTGCCCACGGGCCAATCACGTTGGCGTCATCTGGATGCGCAAGGAGGTCGCGTGACTAACGCTGTCGTCGTCGGCGGCGGCCCCAATGGATTGGCCGCTGCCGTCACTCTCGCCAAAGCAGGCGTGGACGTGACGGTGCTGGAAGCAGCATGGGAGGTGGGCGGCGGCGTCCGTTCGGCCGAGCTGACGGTGCCGGGACTGATCCACGATCTCTGTTCGGCGATTCATCCGATGGCCGTCGGCTCCACCTTCCTCAACGGGTTGGACCTGCAGCGCTTCGGGCTGCACTGGCGGTGGCCGGAGGTTGACTGCGCGCATCCCCTCGATGACGGGTCGGCCGGCGTGCTCTACCGTGACATCGACGCGACGACGCACGGCCTCGGTACGGACGGTCCGCGATGGCGAGCCCTGTTTGCGCGGCCGTCGAGGAATTTCGACAGGCTGGCGCCCGACATCATGAGGCCGCTGCTGCGGGTGCCGAAGCATCCGCTGGCGCTGGCCCGCTTTGGCGCGCCGACAGTGTTGCCGGCCGCAGCCACGGCCCGGTTTTTCCGCACCGAGCAGGCCCGCGCGTTGTTCGGCGGCGTCGCCGCTCACACGTTCCGGCCGCTGCACTACCCGATGACGTCGGCGATCGCGGTAGGCATCGTCACCGCCGGCCACCGGCACGGCTGGCCGGTCGCTGCCGGCGGGTCGCAGTCGATCATCGACGCACTGCTGGCGGCGCTCGTGGAGTTCGGTGGCAAAGTCGAAGTCGGGGTCCACATCACCTCGGCATCGCAGTTGCCACCGGCCGACGTGACGCTCTTCGACCTCGCGCCGACCCATGTAGCCGACATCCTCGGCAACCGCCTGCCCCGGTTGGTGGCCAGGGGCTTGCGACGGTTTCGTTACGGACCGGGGGTGTTCAAGGTGGACTTCGCGGTCGATGGCGGCGTCCCATGGACCAACCCCGACGCCGCACGCGCGGGAACCGTCCACCTCGGCGGGGATTTCGCCGAAATCGCCTCGACCGAGCGCGAGGTGCACGACGGCCGGATGCCCGAGCGGCCGTTCGTGCTCATCGGCCAGCAGTACCTCGCCGATCCAGTCCGTTCGGTCGGCAACGTTCATCCGCTTTGGACGTATGCCCATGTCCCGAGCGGCTATACGGGGGATGCGACCGAGGCGATCATCGGCCAGATCGAACGGTTCGCTCCCGGCTTCCGGGACCGTATCGTGGCGACGGCGGTGCGGTCGACCACCGAGATCGCGCTCTACAACCCGAACTTCGTCGGCGGCGACATCGTCACCGGCGCCAAGGACATTCGACAACTGGTGTTCGGACCGCGCCCGACGCTAAACCCCTACCGGCTGGGAATCCCCGGCATGTACGTCTGCTCGGCGGCCACCCCACCCGGCCCAGGCGCACACGGTATGTGCGGCGCCAACGCTGCCCGATCCGCATTGCGCTATCTCAGCCGCAAGTAGCCCGAGGAAGAGCCACATGAAGTCCGCCCTGCTGTCCGCCGCGACCTCTACCTCCTCCCATCGAGTCGCTCCGCATCGAAGAACTCACCACCAACTCGACCACCAGAGAGGCCAATGGTTCCCACATCGAAGGCCGAGCCCGTCATGACAGCGATCGACAGAAGACCTAGATGAGCAAGCGGCCTCTATACGACCTGAGCGGCAAGACCGTTCGCATCACCGGCGCGTCCCGTGGCATCGGCGCACACACCGCGCGGCGGCTGCACGCGAAGGGTGTCAACGCCCACCTGGTGGGTGTCGAACCAAATCTGCTGTCCGACCTATCCGATGAATTGGGCGCTCGCGTCGCCTACTTCGACGCCGACGTGACCGACACCGCCGACCTCGCCTTCACGCAGCCCGCAGCGGCCCCTCGGACCGTTCATCCGGCGTTCGCCACCCAGCCAGTTCCGCCCACCGGTGCCGTCGACACCGTTGCCTACGGCATCGAGCAGCAACGGCCGTGGATCACCGCACTGCGATGGATAGGTCTCGCACTGCTGGCGCGCGACGCGACTCCGCGGGAAGCTAACAGACATCGTTTGCGCACCGAAGAGGGTCGAGCGTTGTACAAGCGGCGGGGCGCGACGGTCGAACCGGGGATCGGCAACCTCAAGAAGATCATCGACCGATTCTCCCGCCGCGGATTGGACAATACAACGAACGAATTGCATCTGGCGGCAATCGCATTCAACCTCAAGAAGATCCACCGAGCCGTTGCAGCGGCCTAAAGTGCCACCCGAAAGTCGTCTCGCTCACGCCACCCGATAGCGGGCCAGGCAGAGCTGCGATGCAATTCTGCAACAGGCTCCGTAGTCCAGGAACGGGATGAACTCGTTCCAGGCGTTGTCCCACAACCGAATTACCGCCGGGTAGCGCTGCCCCCATTTCTCGGTCAACTCGTCGAACGCCGTCCGGGCCGTGGTCGCGTTGACCGCGGTGTAGATCGGTTTGACGTCCCGTTTGATCTCATCCCAGTACTTGCGTGAGGTGAGCCGAAAGGTGTTGCGTATCAGGTGAATGATGCACGTCTGGACGATCGCCTGCGGCCAGACGTTGCCGACGACCTCGGGCAACCCCTTTAGTCCGTCGCAGACGACGAAGAAGGTGTCCTTGACCCCGCGGTTGCGTAGGTCGGTGAGCACGGCCATCCAGAATTTGGCGCCCTCTCCGCCGGTGCCGGCCCACAATCCGAGGATGTCGCGTTCCCCGCCGAGGGTGACCCCGATGGCGGCGTAGAACGGTCGGTTGGCGACCTGGCCGTCGCGGACCTTGATCACGATCGCGTCGATGAAGATCGCGGCGTAGGTTTCATCGAGTGGTCTCACCGTCCACTCGTTCATCTCCTCGAGCACCTTGTCGGTGATCCGGCTGATCGTCTCCTTCGACACCGAGGCGCCGTAGATTTCGGCGAAATGCGCTGAAATCTCGCCTGTCGTAAGCCCTTTGGCGTAGAGCGACAGCACGACGTCGTCGACCCCCGACAGTCGACGCTGCCGTTTCTTGACGATCTGCGGGTCGAAGGTCGCCGCCCGGTCCCGCGGCACGTCGATCTCCACTGGACCGGTGGTGTCGGTCAGTACCGTCTTGGACCCGGTGCCGTTGCGGACGTTGCCAGTCCCAGACTCGGGCGGGTCATGTTTCTCATAGCCGAGGTGCTCTGTCATCTCCTCGTTCAGCGCGGTCTCCAGGACCGCCTTGGTCAGTTGCTTGAGCAGCCCGTCAGGCCCTGTCAGCGACAGGCCCTGTTCCTGGGCCAGCCGCACCAACTCGACCGCAGCCTGCTGCTCAGCGGACTGCTCAGACTTCTTCTTGGTCACGCCATTCAGTGTCGTCATCACGGCGACCTTTCTCACCGAGCTTCGCTCAGCGTGTCAGGCCAGAAACACCGTTAAATCCACAGTCCCAGGCAGAATGCGCGTGCGCGGTGGTGACCGGACAGAGGCGATCACAACTCCTGCCCGCAGTGTCGATGACTTCGACTCGGCGGCTCCGGTCTCATGGAGAGCCTTCCTGCCCTGCGGCGTGAAATTGGTTGTCCGGGTGAGGCTCCGGTGTGATTGCAGGTGAGCATGAGTTCGACGGTCTCGTCGACTGCCGTGGTCCCGGTGGGGTCGGGACGACCGAAGTCGAGCCGTACACGTTGCGGCCCCACGAGCTGGTCGCAGATCATGCCGAGGAACTGTTCTGGCAGGTCGTTCCACTGAGCATCCGATAGGTGGGCCCGATTTCGTGCGCCACGACCATGGAGCTTCGCGTTTCATCCGTCTGCGCTCGACCAGTGGCCGCGGGGCTCTCGCAACTGCCAATGGCTACGGTGAAGGCTGGCAGGTGAATCACAAGAAGACTCAAGCCTCTGGCGCGAGGAATGGCCCACCGTGGCACCTACCCGACAGTCCTGCGATGCGACAACGAGACCGAATTAACCTGTGGCGCAACGTCCGACTGAGCCTCGGCCACTTCGAGCCAGGTTGGGCTGCACTTCATCCCGCGCGACGAGCCCTGGCGCAACGGCTACAACCACCGCCGGCACTCATCACTGGGCTACCACCCCCGGCCCGCTACGCTGCCACCTGTTCCCACTGATGAACGACTCTCGTTCGCCCTTGATCAGTTCACGGGGTCCGGCCAGCCATGCTCCGGAATTGAAGGTCGTATCCGGAAGTGAGCTCAGCGGGTCGCCGCCTTGGGCTCTTTGGGCAGTCCGAGTAGCAGTTCGCCGACGATGTTGCGTTGCACCTGCGACGAGCCTGCGTAGATGGTTCCCGCTCGGGCATTGAGGTACACCGAAGCCCACGACGCAGACGTGTTCGGCGCGCCCGGGTCGTCGGTCTGATACCAGTTCGGGGAGCGACGGCCGGTGGGCGTCAGCGCGTCGGTGCCGAGCACATCCATTGCGAATTCTGTTACCAATCGGTGGTATTCGCTCCACAACAGCTTGAACGCTGCGGCTCCGGGGCCGGGCTCCTCGCCCGACGCCAGTTGTGCCATGGTACGAACACCGTGGGCGCGCAACTGCTCTACTTGCACATGGCACCAGGCCAGCCGGCGCCGAACGTCACCGTCGCCGTCGAGGCCGCGTTCGCGGATCATCGCTATCAGTCGGTCGAGCTCATTGCGAAAGCGGATGGGCAAGAACACCGCAGACTCGCCCCGCTCAAATCCCAGCAGGGTCATGGCAACCGTCCACCCGCTGCCGACTTCGCCGACCACGAGGTCACCGTCGGTCACGGCATTGTCGAAAAAAACTTCGTTGAAGTCGGTGTCTCCGGTGATATTGCGGATCGGTCTGATGTCAACGCCCGGCTGATCGAGTGGCACCAGTAACATGCTGATACCGCGGTGGGGAGCCACCTCGCGGTTGGTGCGTGCCAGCACGAACATCCAGTTGGCATCATGCGCGCCAGAAGACCAGAGTTTTTGGCCGTTGAGGACCCACCGGTCGCCGTCACGCTCTGCGCGCAGCGACAGCGCCGCGAGGTCTGAGCCGGCGCCTGGCTCGGAGAAGCCCTGGGCGAATATGTATTCGCCGGAGATGATCTTCGGTAGGAAGCGCTGCAGTAGTTTTGGGTCGGACCAGCGCAGCATCGTGTTGCCCAACATGCCGATTCCAAATACATCGTTGTCAGACAACACCAAGGGCAGTCCGACTGCGGCCAACTCCTCATGGAGGACGAAAACCTCTCGTGGGCCAAGGCCGGCGCCACCGTACTGCGTTGGCCAGTTGGGCGCGACCCAACCGCGGTCTGCGAGTGCCTGGCGCCACTGGTTGCGAAAGGCCGTTCGGGTGTCACTGTCGAGGCTGCCGATCCCGCGCCAGTCTGGCGGCAAGTGCTCTTCGATGAAGTCGCGCACCGTGACGCGAAACGCTTCGACGTGGGATGCAGCTACAGGTGTCACCAAGATCCTCCACTCTCTAAAACGTCCTCTACCTGAAGGGTTGCGTATTTGTACCCATTAGTCAATGCTGAACTCGGCGAGGGGGCAACCCTTCATCGGTCGCGCTGCGGTTGATAGTGATTAGCAAAGGGACGACGGGCAAAGGCATAGGTGACACACGTGGAGTATCCAAATCTGTTCGAACCCTTGACTCTGGGCGGCATCACACTGGCCAACCGGGTGATGATGGGATCGATGCACACCGGGCTCGAGGACGACCCGGCTGCGGCACCACGGTTGGCTGCCTATTTCGCCGAACGCGCCCGAAGCGGCGTAGCTCTCATGGTTACCGGCGGCTACGCACCGCACCCGGACGGAGTTCTGACTGCTGGCGGGTCGAATTTGACCGATGAGCATCAACTCGCCCACCACCGCGTCGTCACCGATGCCGTGCACGCCGAGGGGGGCCGGATCGCGCTCCAAATCCTGCACGGCGGTCGTTACTCGAAGATTCCCGAATGTGTTGCACCGTCGTCGATCCGAGCACCCATCAATGCCTTTGAACCACGCGAGCTGACCGAGGGCGACATCGAGGAAGTCATCGGGGCGTTCGCCAATTGCGCCGCCCTGGCGCAGCGCGCCGGATACGACGGCGTCGAGATCATGGGCTCAGAGGGCTATCTGATCAACGAGTTCCTTGCGCCACGCACCAACCGACGCACCGACATGTGGGGTGGACTGCCCGAGAACCGGCGTCGGTTCGCAGTGGAGATTGTGCGGCAGTCGAGATTGGCTGTCGGGCCCGACTTTATGATCATCTACCGGCTTTCGATGGCCGACTTCGTCGACGACGGTCAGACGTGGGACGAGATCGTCGCCGTTGGACAAGAGGTGGCTGCGGCCGGTGCCACGATCATCAATACCGGAATCGGTTGGCACGAAGCGAGAATCCCGACCATTGCCACCTCGGTGCCCCGAGCCGCTTTCACCGCGATCACCGCGCGAATTCGGCCGTTGCTTCCGGTACCAGTCATCACGTCCAACAGGATCAACACACCCGAAGTTGCCGAACAGATTCTGGCGCGCGGTGACGCCGATATGGTCTCGATGGCGCGCCCTCTGCTTGCTGACCCCGATTTCATTCTCAAGGCCGCTGGCGGCCGGACCGATGAGATCAACACCTGCATTGCCTGCAATCAGGCATGCCTGGACCATGTGTTCTCTGAGAAGCCCATGAGCTGCCTGGTGAATCCGCGAGCCGGCCACGAGACCGAACTGATCCTGCATCCGGCCACCGCCAAGAAGCGCGTCGCCGTCGTCGGGGCCGGCCCTGCGGGCCTCGCGGCAGCGGTGACCGCGGCTGGGCGTGGCCATCTGGTGGACCTCTACGAGGCGGCCGATCACGTCGGCGGACAGTTCGATCTCGCGAGGCGCATCCCTGGCAAAGAGGAGTTCGCCGAAACGATCCGCTACTACCTGCGGCAACTGCAGCTCACCGGCGCGCGGCTGCGTCTGGGTGTGCGCGCTAGCGCCGCCATGGTATCCGGATACGACGAGGTAGTGCTCGCAACAGGGGTGCGACCGCGCCGGCCCGATATCGCGGGCATCGATCATCCGATGGTGCTCAGCTATCCCGAGGCCATCCATGCCGTGGCGAGCGTAGGACCCCGGGTGGCAGTCATCGGCGCCGGCGGCGTCGGGGTCGATATGTGCGAACTGCTTACCCATTTGACATCGCCCAGCTTAGATTTGGCGATGTGGGAGCGCGAATGGGGTGTCACCGATCCCTCAGCGGGCCGCGGCGCTCTTACCGCACCGGCACCCGAAAAGCAGACCCGCACGGTGTATCTCGTGCAACGAAGCGCCGACAAAATGGGTAGCCGACTGGGCGCTACGACTGGCTGGATTCACCGTGCTGCACTCAATGCCAAAGGAGTGCAGCACCTTCCGGGCGTCGACTACGAAAAGATCGATGATGAAGGCCTGCATATCACCACGAGCGCGGGTTATCGGGTACTTGAGGTCGACAACGTCGTGGTGTGTGCGGGACAGGAACCGGTGCGTGACCTGTACGACGAACTGATCGATGCGGGGGTGCTGGCGCATCTGATCGGAGGCGCCGATATCGCCGCCGAGTTGGACGCCAAACGCGCCATCGACCAGGGCACGCGGCTCGCTGCCGCGATGTGACCGGAACGACTACAACGCAGGAACTTTCGAGCCGAAGGGAAGCCGCATGGAATGGACTGGCGCCAGATATCGCGACAAGCCGACCGTAGAGGCCGACATCTGGATTGATGCACCGCCATCTCGGGTGTGGGACATCGTGACCGATGTCGACCTCATGCCGACCATGAGTGATGAACTGCAACGAGTTGAATGGCTCGAAGGTGCCACCGGGCCCGTGGTCGGTGCCCGCTTCAACGGCTACAGCAAGCACGAAGCGCTGGGCGAGTGGCACTCGACGTCACATGTGATCGAATACGAGCCCGGGCACGTGTTCGCCTGGGCCGTGAGCGATCCCGACGACCCCTCCGCTATTTGGCGATTCCGAGTGCAATCCAAGGACGGCGGCACCCAGCTGTCGCAGTGGATGCAGCTGGGTCCGGGACGATCAGGACTGTCATTTGCGATTGACCGCATGCCGGAAAAGGAACAGAAGATCGTGTTTGTGCGATTGCGCGAATTCGAGCGCAGCATCGCCCTGACACTTGAGCAGATCAAGAAACTAGCCGAACGTTGACATCAGCGGCGTGAACATCGCGAAGTTGCCGCGAAGCAAGGCTTCTCATGCGCTGCCGCGGCCAGTTGCGTATTCGAACGACGAATCAATTCTGTTGTACGGCAAATGGAGGAGCGATAGATGACGTTGGCACAGACTGATGAGCAGCGCGAGCTTGCCGACGCGGTGCGCAAACTGTTGGCTGAGCAAGCCGATGCGCTGCCGCCTGCGTGGGAAGCGACGGGCACCGGCCTGAATCGGTCGCTGTGGGAGTCGCTTGCTCAACTGGGCCTCCTCGGGGTCGGTGTCGCCGAAGGGCAGGGCGGCTCCGGTGGAGAATTGCGTGACCTGTGCATAGTCGCCGAGCAAGTAGGTGCGGCATGTGCACGCATCCCGTTCTCTGGAACCGCATCGGTCTTGGCCGCCGGCGTGCTCAAGGCTGGACCTATCGTCGATGGTTCGTTGGTCGCGGTGCCCGCTTGGGAGACCTTTCCCGCGATACCAGCCCGCCGCAGCAGCGGCCTCAAGCTATCGGATTCTACGGTCGAGGGATCGCTTCAGGCGGTGGCCTTCGGCATGGATGCCGATGTGCTGCTGGCCTTTTCTGGTAGCAGCACGATACTGGTCAACCTGGACCAGCCGGGCGTGCGGCGGGAACCTGTCGCGGCATTTGATGTCACCGAGCCGGCCGCGGCGGTCGTGCTATCCGAAGCGGAAGCGACCACCGTGGATCCCGGCCCGTTCCTGGCGCGGGCATTGACGGTGGTGGCTGCCGAGCTCATCGGCACCGGGCAGCGCGCACTTGACGGTGCGGTTGACTACGCCAAACAACGACACCAGTTCGGCCGTCCGATCGGGTCCTTTCAAGCACTCAAGCACATGCTTGCCGACCGCCATGTCCAGTTGGACGCCGCACGACTGGTGGTCGACGCGGCCATCACCGCTTCGGAGGAGAGGCAGCTCGACGAGTTGACCGGCGCATGGACGGCACTGGTGGCCGCCAGCGACGCGGCGCAGGCGGCGACAGCCGACGCGCTACAGGCCCACGGCGGTATCGGCTTCACCTGGGAGCACCCGTCGCACGTCTTCCTCAAGAGGGTTCGCGCCCGCCGCTGCCTATTTGGTTCGTCGGCCCAGCAGCTCGACGCGTTAGGCGCCCTTCTCTTGGAGTCGCACACCTAAAAACGTCCGCGCCAGGACGCTGGAGTGCCTTCCAGCAGCCAAGTCTTTTTGGACAACTGAGGTATCGTTGTCTGCTATGAGAAAGACTTCGTTCGCGCGATGGCCCTGTTCGGTGGCTCGCACCATGGACCTACTCGGCGACGCGTGGACACCGCTCATCCTGCGCGAGGCGTTCTACGGTTTCCGGCGCTTCGACGACTTCCAATCGGGGCTGGGCATTGCCCGCAACACGTTGGCTGATCGGCTGCGTCGCCTTGTCGAGGCTGGTGTGTTCGAGAAGCGCTTGTATCAAACAGAACCCACCCGATACGAATATGTCCTCACCGAGATGGGCAACGACTTCTTCGGCGTCATTGCCGCGATATCGGCCTGGGGCGATCGTTGGCTGGCTGGAGAGCAGGGTCCGCCGGTGACCTTTCACCACGATTCGTGTGGCCACGACAGCGGCGTAGACGTGGTGTGCACGGCGTGCGGTGAGCCACTGCGGGCGGCTGATACGACGATGCGAATGGGGCCGGGCTACCCCGAGGCTCTGAGCCGGCGTCCTCGCATCCAGCAGCGGTTCGGCGTAGCGAACAATTCCTGAAGGCTCATCGGTGATCGGCCGCGTTCCCTCACCCGGCCTGTCCTGCTATAGTTAGTCTTAATGAGCAACTATTGAGGTAATGGTGTTGCTGACACGGATTGTGCAGCGACGGGGTCATGAGCGGCCGGGTGGCGGAGAGTCGGTCATCGAGGGCGATGTCCAACCATCCAACGTCGGCGGGGAGTAGAAGATGCGTACGGCCACCACCATCGAAGCTTCGAGCTTCCAGCCCTGGAGCGACCAACGAGACTTCGTCATCGAAGCCGAAAGGCTGGGATTGGATGTCTGTTGGGTGGCCGAGGCATGGGGCTCGGACGCGCCGTCGGCACTCGGCTTCTACGCGGCCTGCACCGACCGCATGTTGCTCGGATCGGCGGTCATGCAGGTCGGAGTCCGTACACCAGTGGCAGTGGCACAGGTGGCGATAACCTTATCGAACTTGTCCGGCGGCCGATTCTTGTTGGGGCTGGGCCCATCTGGTCCCCAGGTGGTCGAGGGTCTACATGGTGTTTCTTTCGCGCGGCCCTTGCAGCGCCTACGCGAGACCGTCGACGTGGTCCGCCTTGCTCTCAGCGGAGAAAAGATCGCCTACTCGGGTTCGGAGTTTCAACTTCCGAAGACCGGTGGAGACGCCGTGCCCATGCGGCTCTCGGCGCGTGCCGAGCATGAGATCCCCGTGTATGTCGCCGCGCTGTCGCCGGCTATGTTGCGGCTTGCCGGCGAGATCGCCGATGGGTGGCTGGGCACTAGCTTCGTACCGGAAGGCGCGGGCCCGGCCTATTTTTCCCACGTTGACGAGGGGTTGAACCGAAGCGGGCGTACTCGAGCGGATTTCGACGTGTGTCAGGGCGCAGAGGTGGCTTTCGCCGCCGACGAAGACTCGCTGAGCGAAATGGTTGCAGACCGCAAGAAAGAGCTGGCATTCAGCTTAGGCGGCATGGGATCGGCGTCGACCAACTTCTACAACCAAGCCTACAGCCGTCAAGGCTGGGCTGAGGTAGCTGCCGCGGTACGCGAGCGCTGGCTCGGTGGTGACCGAGAGGGAGCCGCGCGTCTGGTGACCGATGACATGGTGTTGGCGACGACACTGATCGGCACGGAATCCATGGTCCGCCAACGGTTACGCGTATGGCGCGACGCCGGCGTCAACACCGTCCGCCTATATCCCGCGGGCGACACCCTCGACGCACGCCTGGAAACCCTGGGACGGGCCATCGAGCTGGTTGCCGAAGTCAGCGCGTCAGACGATCTCGTACATCCACATCCGGCTACCTAGCAAGTGCCCTCCGGCGTCGTACTCCACCGAAGGATGACCGCATCACCGACGCGCGCGGCGCTCCGTTGCACCTGTATCCCTGAGCGTCCATCGACAACCTCGCCGGCCGCCGGGGAGCAAGTCGTCGTCGACTTCGCCGGCGTAGAACACCACCAGCCGACCGTGTGCCAAGACCGACTCCACCGATTCGGAGTTCACGCGCCCCAAGGGTCTGGGTGTTCGACGACGACCACCGTCGCTTTCGGTTCGCCCACACCCGCCGCACCTTTGCGCGCCTCGTTCATCTCCGACCTCGGGGTTACCGAACAGCTTGTGGTGACGGAGCGGTTCACCAGGCTTTAGACCGGACCCGCAATTTCTAATTCAGCTCTGATGAAACCCTGGCAGACCTGTACCGGCAATGGTCACAATCATCCCGTGCTCGAGTGCGTGTGATCCAGTTAGCGTAGAAGAACAGGTAAGTCGGCGGCGGCCAGGCCGCGTGAAACTGTCGGCACTAAACCCAAAAGCCACAGGATGGGAACGCGGATGTCACGCGAAAATGTTGAATTCAATGCTGATGGAACCACTTTGCGCGGTTGGTTCTTTCACTCGAAAGGGGCGAACACCCCGCGCCCCGTGGTGGTAATGGCGCATGGGATGTCTGCAGTCAAAGAGATGCATCTCGAAAACTTCGCAGAGGTGTTCGCTTCCGCGGGTCTTCACGTACTGGTCTACGACCACCGCAACCTCGGCGCCAGCGACGGCCAGCCCCGCCAAGAGATCGACCCGGTCAGGCAGGTCCGTGATTTCCGCCATGCCATTACCTACGCGACAGGACGACAGGACGTAGACAGCCGGCGCGTCGGAATCTGGGGTACCAGCTTCTCTGGTGGCCATGTTCTGAGCGTTGCCGCCGTTGACCGACGGGTCAAAGCCGCTGTCGCCCAGGTACCTTTCGTCACCGGCCATGGCATCACGCGCAGCACCATCCGCGGTGATGTGCTATCGGATCTTCGCGCCCAACTCGAAGGCGAACGCCGCCGTCTCTACGACGGGGCGGAGCCGACGATGTTCCCCTTGGTTGACGAGAATCCGTTCGCGGCGGCAACCATGCCGACCGCCGATGCATGGGAGTACTTCACCAAGGCAGCAGCTGAGCGGGCCCCTGCGTGGCGCAACGAGATCACATTTAGCTCGCTGGAGAGAAGCGGCGAGTATGAGCCCGGCGATGGAATCCACCGCATCTCGCCCACCCCCCTGTTGATGATCGTGGCTGCCGAAGACGTCGTCACTCCCGCCGAGTTCGCGTTCGACGCCTACGAGCGTGCGCGGGAACCCAAACAACTTCTTGTCGTTCCGGGCGGGCACTTTGACATCTACACGGACGAGACGATCTTTGCCACAGCCGTGACCGCCGCCCGCGACCACTTTGCGCACTACCTGGCGTAATTGCAGCACTGTCCGGACATCAATCGTATAGACGGTGGTCGGGGCGAATGGCGGAACAAGGTACAGGAACGGGCCATCGAGGTAACCGCCGGAGACGCAGAGGCCGGCGCGTCTCCTTATGCCGATTCGTTTGCGATCGTCGGCACGGCCACCGCCCTCGGAAAGCTCAATGGCGACCAGAAGATCACCCGAACAGGGACCAAACCGGCTTCTTCACGTGGAGAAACAAATGACTGAGATGACCACGACAAGTGTCAAAACGCGGCAACTGCTCTGGGCGCCGTCGCCGCAGCGCATCGCCAGCAGCCGTCTCAACGGTTACCTCGATTGGCTCCACACAAGCCGCGGCCTGGACTTCGACGCCTATGACGACCTGTGGAAATGGTCGACCACGGAACCCGCAGAGTTCTGGCGTTCTTTATGGGACTTCTTCGAAATCAATGCCTCTGAACAACCCAGCGCCGTCCTGGTGGACTCCACGATGCCGGGAACCCGGTGGTTCCCAGGCGCCAGGCTCAACTGGGCGCAGAATGTGCTTGCCCATCACAATAGCCACCGACCGGCAGTGATCGCGTTGGGCGAGAATCGTGCGGTAGTGGAATTGTCCTGGGCCGAGCTGACTGCCCAAACAGCTTCGCTTGCAGCTGAACTGCGCCAAATGGGCGTGCGCCCCGGTGACCGAATAGCTGGCTACCTGCCCAATATTCCTGAAGCGGTTGTCGCGTTGTTGGCGACCGCGAGTCTGGGGGCCACGTGGGTGGTGTGCCCAACTGAGTACGGAGCGAGCGGTGTACTCGATCGATTCCGGCAGGTCGAGCCGACCATCCTGATTGCCGCGGACGGCTACAGGTTCGGTGGTAGAGCGATTGATCGGATTGGCGTGATCGAGGAGCTGCGTGCGCAGCTGCCCACGGTGCAACAGTGCATCATCGTGCGAAATCTGCGACCCGACCGCGAAATCCTGTCCGGGGCAACGGCCTTCGATGAGTTGGTGCACGGTGTGGCAACGCCGGTTTACGAACAGGTGCCGTTTGAACACCCGTTGTGGATTCTCTACAGCTCGGGGACGACCGGGCTGCCGAAAGGAATTGTTCACTCACACGGCGGCATTCTGCTTGAGCATTTGAAAGTTTCTGCGCTGCAGATGGATACGGGTCCCGAAGATCGTGTATTCGTCTATACCAGCACCGGGTGGATGCTGTGGAACATGCTTGTGAGCAGCCTTGCGGTGGGGGCGACGATCATCACCTATGACGGAAGCCCGGCTTTCCCTGGGCCCGATGAGCTTTTCGCCATCTGTGCCGCGCAACAGGCCACGAGATTCAGCACCGGGGCGGCCTATCTGACTGCTTGCCAGCGGTCCGGCGTGCACCCAGCGCAGCGATATGATCTGACCTCGTTGCGATCGATTTCCAGTACCGGTTCACCCCTGCCGGAGTCGACATGGCAGTGGGTATACGACGCTGTCGGCGCCGATCTGCACCTGAGCTCAGACTGCGGCGGCACCGACGTCTGCAGCGGCTTTGTCGGCGGCAACCCGATGTTGCCCGTGTACGCCGGAGAACTGCAAGCCCCTTACCTGGGCGTGTCGATCGAAGCGTGGACGGAGACCGGTCAACCGGTCACTGGGGAGGTGGGGGAGATGGTGATCACCGCACCGATGCCGTCAATGCCTATCCAGTTCTGGAACGATCCTGACGGAACGCTCTACCGCAAAGCATATTTCGACACTTTCCCCGGCGTCTGGCGCCATGGCGATTGGATGACTGTCACTGAGAACGGCACCTACGTGGTCCACGGTAGATCCGACACAACCATCAACCGCGGCGGGGTGCGGATGGGCTCCGCGGACATCTACGCAGCGGTGCAGGCATTGCCAGAAGTCATCGATAGCCTCGTGATCGGCGTGGAACTGTCCGACGGGAGCTACTACATGCCCCTATTTGTCGTCCTTGCCCCAAGCGTAGAACTTGATGACGAACTGGCCCATCGGGTGTGTCAGACCATCCGCGAACACGTGTCACCGCGACACGTGCCCGACGACGTCATCGCGGCGCCATCGGTACCCGTTACGGTGACCGGCAAGAAGCTCGAATTGCCCATCAAACGCATTCTGCAGGGCACGGCTGAATCGAAAGCCGTCAACCGAGCGGCGGTGGCTAACCCCGACTCACTTGACTGGTACATCGAATTCGCCCGCCGCTTCCGCGAGGGCCCGGACACTTACTGAGCCTTACCGGTTGAAGCGAGATCGATATCAGTGTCAGTCGACAGCAAGGCTCGGGTGCTTTCAGGGACTGCCTCGAAAGTTGATTACCTGTGGAGCCCTTCGGTATATCCGTGCCAACTGGACATCGGGGTGAGCGGACCAGTGAGGTGCAGAAACCGTACTTTTCACCTAAACGGCGTCCAGGTTAGGCTTGGCGTATGAGAGCCAGTACCCCTGCTAACCCACGGGAACGACTACTCGCGGCCGCAGGGTTGCTTAGTTACACCAACGGCGTCAGCGTGGGAGTACAGGCGTTGTGTAAGTCCGCAGGTGTTTCCAAGCGCTCCATGTACCAAATGTTCGCAAGTAAGGATCATCTCTTGGCGGCGAGCTTGCAACAGAGAGCAGCAGATTACGCCGAGCAGCTTCTACCGGACGAGGTCAACGCCGGTTCGGCGCGCGAGAACATATTGCACGTGTTCGATCAATTGACCGTACTAGCGTCGCGCCGGGACTACCACGGATGCCCCTATCTGGCCGCCCAGGTGGAGATTAAAGACACCCGCAATCCGGCGTTCAGCATCGCTCGCAAAACCAAGAAGTTGCTTACGGACTACTTTGAAGCGGAGGCTGTGCGCGGCGGCGCACGCGACGCGTCTTTGCTTGCGCGGCAGCTGATGCTCGTCTTCGACGGTGCGAGCAGTCGCGCGGGCATCCGGGCCGAAACCCTGAAAGATCTGGTAACACCGACGGCGGCCACGCTGCTGGATGCAGCTGACGTGCACTGAGAAGTGCTGAGGTACGAACAATGTCGCTGACGTGGCTTGCAGCATGGTGCACGCTGGACGGTGCCGGTTTGTTGCTTTCCGACCGGCACGTTTTGGTCGCACCCCTCAATTGAACACCGCACTTCGCGGCAGTGCGGCGAAGTGCGGTGTTCGCTTGACGAATTGATCTTCGTTTCGATCGGCCTAGAGAGCGAGCTCCCGGCTGATGACTTCGCGCATAATCTCATTCGATCCGGCCCAGATCTTGGTCACCCGCGCGTCTTTCCATGCTCGCGCGACGCGGTATTCGTTCATGAAGCCGTATCCGCCGTGGATTTGCACGCAGTGATCGAGAATCTCGTTCTGAATCTCCGAGGACCAGAACTTGGCCTTCGCCGCGTCGACGGCGGTTAGGTCCCCGGTCATATGCACAGCGACGCATTCGTCGACAAATGCCTGCGCGACATCGAGTTTGGTTACCATCTCCGCGAGGAGGAATTTGTTCCACTGCATCGAACCGATCGACTGTCCGAAGGCTTTCCGCTGCTGAGCGTAGGCCACAGTCTCCTCGAGGATGCGCCGCGTATGGGCAAGGTTTGCGATGCCGCAGCTGATCCGCTCCCGGGGCAGCATCTTCATCATGTGAATGAACCCCTGATCTACTTCTCCGATGATGTTGGAGCGCTCGACGCGGACGTTGTCGAAGAAGAGTTCGGCTGTGTCGGCCTCGGGTTGTCCTACTTTGTCTAGCTTGCGGCCGCGGGTAAAGCCGGGAGTAGCTGCTTCCACGGCAAACAAGGTAATTCCCTTGGACTTCCTTTCCGGCGTCGTTCGTGCGGCGACTATCACGAGGTCAGCCTGAAATCCGTTGGTGATGAACGTTTTCGATCCGTTGATGACGTAGCTGCTGCCGTCCTTGACCGCAGTTGTCTTCAGCGCCGCGAGATCGGATCCGCCTGACGGTTCGGTCATCGCAATGGCGGAGATCAGTTCGCCGCTGCAGAACTTGGGCAGCCACCTGCGCTTCTGTTCTTCGGTCGTGAGCTCGACAAGGTAGGGAGCGACACAATCGAAGTGGATACCGAACCCCGATGCCACCGCCGCGCTGGAGCGCGAAAGCTCCTCGCCGAGAACAGCATTGAAACGGTAGTCACCCGCTGCGCTGCCGCCGTATTGGTCTGGAACGTCCAGACCGAGGTAACCAAGGCTGCCGGCCTCGAGCCAGATTTCACGATCGATATAGCGCTGCTCGATCAGCTTGTCCTCGTTGGGTCCGATATGCCTGTCGACGAAATCGCGCACCGACTCGCGGAATGCTTCGTGGTCTGCGTTAAAGAGGCGACGTTTCATGTGAGTCTCCTAGATACGGTTCGGGCCGGGGGTGAAAAGCTCCGAACGGCCCTTGTAGTCGCGAACTTCTGATGTTGAAACTTCTCCCCGAAGGGGCTGATGCGTGCAGGCTAGCCGACGATCCTGGCGTGGTAAACCGATTGGTTTCGCGTAATGCGAGAAGATACACAGGCCTGGCAGGCCTGTGCCGGCAGTGGGCGCGTCTTTCCAATGCCTATTGAAACCCTCGGTATCGACTCGAAGGCTTTGAATCTCGCTGCCGGCCTGGGCTCGACGCTCCGACAACTCCTCCCGCCACCAGCAGACTAAGCCCTCAGCCGCTGTGGATGCGTAGAAAATGCGCGGCACAACCTTGGTGCGGCGCGGAACCGGTGGCGCTCAACGCTCCTAGATCCCTTCTCCGGTCGACGCGGTTTCGGGCGGCAGGCTTGTACCGGTATTAGGCGCACTTGTCCTGTACCAGGTGCGTGTGGCCCAGCTAACGTAACTGGGTAGTGGGTGACGCTTCGCGCAAATTTTGCAACAGTGAGTTACCTTCCGCCGACACCTGGCAGAACGAAAATCATAGGAGATGACCACATGCCTCTTTGGCACATCTACACTCCAGTTGGCGCCTACACCGCCGAGGACAAGAAAGCCTTGGCGGCGGCGCTGACCAGCGTCTACGTGGACTACGCAGGATTACCGAAGTTCTACGTCAACGTGCTATTTCACGAAGTCGCCGAGGAGAATTTCCTCATTGGCGCTGAGCCGAGAAGCAACTTCGTGCGACTGGTGGCCGAGCACATCGCACGACAACTTCCAACGACCGAGCTTCGAAGGGATGCGTTGACAATCTTCGAATCGATGATCGCGCCTTTCGTCAAAGATCGCGGATACGACTGGGAGATTCACGTCGACGAAACTCCGCTCGACTTCTGGCAGGTCCAGGGCATGGTGCCTCCCGCCGCGGAGTCGGACGCCGAGAAATTGTGGGCTCAAGAGAACCGGCCAGTCGCGTACGAGACGGTCTGACGTTTACGGCTTGGTCGAAGCTCGCGACCACGGCCAATCCCCAACGCGAGAGTTGTGCGATTGGCCGTGGCACCACACGACGTAGGCCGCGGCGTCGCGAGCGCTCGTCGCCCTGTTGCCGGTCGCGCCTGGCTGTTGCGGTGCAGAGTAAGTGGCGTGTTCGCGGTGAATGAGTCCAGCCAGTTTTAGAGTCCTGTGGCCCGATGTTGGGCGAGAAGGGACGATGAAACACATGGCTGGTCGGAAGCGGTATTCCGCGGAGCACATCGTGCGCAAGCTGCGCCGAGCGGACGAGCTGACCGCGCAGGGCAAGACCGGTGAGGAGATCGCCGCCGAACTCGGCGTCTCGCCGGCGACGCTGTACAACTGGCGCCGCGCATACGGTGGGATGGACACCGACGCCGCCAAGGAACTCAAGGAGCTCCGCGAGCAGAACGCCCGACTCAAGCGGCTGCTTGCTGAGGCAGAGTTGGTCAAGGACGCGTTGCGGGAGGTGGCGAAGGGAAAATTCTGAGCCCAGCTGCGAAGCGGCGTGCCGTGGACATGCTCAAAGATGTGTTGGGCATGTCGGAACGGTTGGCGTGCAACGTAGTTGGGCTTCCCCGTTCCACCTACCGCAATCTCCCGCAGGCTCAGACCCCGGTTGATCCGGACGCTGAGATGCGGGCCGGGCTGCGCTCCTACGCCACGAAGAACCCGTGCCACGGGTTCCGCCGTGCGTGGGCGGCGTTGCGTTGCGACGAGCGCCGTGAGGTCAACAAGAAGAAGATCCACCGCCTGTGGCGCGAGGAGGGACTGCAGGTGAAGGTGACCAGCCCACGTAAGCGGGCTGGGGTGTCGTCGATCCCTCCGATCGCCGCTGACGCCCCGAACGTGGTGTGGGCGATCGACTTCCAGTTCGACTCCACCGTCGACGGGACGGCGATCAAGATTGCGTCGATGATCGACGAACACACGAGGGTCTCGATGCTGAACATCGTCGACCGCTCGATCACCGCCGAGTGGCTCGTCACCGAGCTCACGACGGTGTTCGCCGCCGCGGGCGGGCCGCCGAAAGTGCTGCGGATGGACAACGGTCCGGAGTTCATTTCTCAAGCGCTGCAACAGTTCTGCGACGGAAAGACGGGCATGTCCTACATCCCGCCCGGGACGCCGTGGAACAACGGCTACATCGAATCGTTCAACAACCGACTACGCAAGGAGTGCCTCAACCGCAACCACTGGAACACCCTGCTCGAGGCCCGCGTGGTCATCGGCGACTTCAAGGCCGAGCACAACCACCGGCACCGCCACTCGGCCCTGGGATACCGAACACCGGCCGAGTACGCTGCGGTCTGCAGGTGCGCCCCCACCCCGATGGCCTGCAGCATGAACTGAATCTGGATCGAAAAACCCGACTCTGAATCCGGGTGGACTCAGTATCGGGGACTCGCCATAAGGACACTGCGTGTGATCGTTGAGGATCGCGACGAAGGTGAATTCAGACGGTCGATCTCAATTGCTCTCCCGACCAGAGTCCAGGTGTATGCGACGTTGGCAGCCAAATACCGAAATCCGGCGCGCTGATCCTTTGCCCGATAAAGCACCGAAACCTAGCGTGGTGGTGTCGATACGTCAGCCAGATCGAGGATCGACGCCATTCGACCGACACGCCCAGACGAACCAGCGTGTGAACCCGGAGGAACCCGTGAGCACCGAAACCCACTCCAACGACACAGACCACGCCGGACCCGCGGCGCCTCGGCCGATCCGCGCGACGGTCTACGTCGGCCGCTGGCCCAACATCCCCGCCGTCGAAGTTCCCGGCACGCCGACAGGCAAGTTCTCGCCCACCACCTCCACAATTATCAGTGGCGCAACCGAGGCAGTCCTGATCGACGCTCAATACCTCAAAGACGACGTCCGCGATCTCGGCGATCTGATCGAACGCACAGGCAAGACGCTCACCACCATCTACATCACCCACGCCCACGCCGATCACTACCTGGGCCTGGGACCGTTGCTCGAGCGATTCCCGGACGCACGGTGTGTGGCGCTGCCCAACGTGGCCGAGGAAATGAAGCAAACAATGGAGCTTCAGGACTTGCAGTGGGGGCTGTTGTTCGGTGACGCCTGCGTAAAGGGAGGGCGTTTACCCGACCCGATCGAGGACCGCACGCTCTACGTCGACGGCTCACCTCTGCACATCATCGAGGTCAAGCAAGCCGATATCCACCCGACCTCAATCGTCCACGTGCCAGCCATCGACGTGGTCGTGGCCGGCGACGCGATCTACAACGAAATCCACGCGATGCTCGGCCTCTCCACGCCCCAGCAATGGCACGACTGGCTCGACACCGTCGACATCGTCGAGAATCTGAGACCAAAAATGATCGTCGCCGGCCACCGACGCCCCGACGGGGATGACTACGCCGTGGATGCCATGATCTCCCAAACACGTTCTTACATCAAAGATTTCGCTGCGGCGTTCGAGTCGGCCAAAACTGCGGAAGATTTAGTGGCCACTATGACGGCAAAATACCCGCATCACGGAAACCTATGGACGCTCGAGTTCTCGGCCCTCAACGTCATAACTCTTCGCGATGGCGGCGCCGCGCTGACAGACGTCAGCTAACGCGACAGCGGCTCGCAGGCCGAAAGCCGACCCCCGCGGACAGGCTGTCGGTTCGATCAACCGTCGGTTCTTTCGGCCCGCCGCCGCCTATATCGTTCAGCCGAGGGAGTTACACGAAAATGACCAGCGACCCGTCGCGTTGCAGACTCGTGTAACCGCATCCATTGCGACTGCGCCCCGGGGTCATTCGAATCTCGACGGGATCGATTTTGGACGACTTCGTTTCCGTCTCAGGGCGGTTGCCTGGCCTTTAGTCGGCTGCGCTGTCGAGATCGGAGAGGTCGAGGACGAATCGGTAGCGCACGTCTCCTCGTGCGAGTCGATCTAGCGCTTCGCTGGCTCTTGCGGAGGGCAGGACTTCGAAGGTGGCGACCAGCGAAGTCGTGTTCAAGGCGAACTGAAAGCTCGTCTTGGAGAACTTCCTAGCGTGCCACTACTGCGCCACAGCGCACCCGGAGTTCGCCGAGGTCGTCGATGTCTGGGGAATGTATGGCTCCATGGGCGATGAATGGGAGGTCGGCGAATACATCCCCGGGGCGTGCAACCTGCTCAAGGAGGGGATCTCAAGGAGGGGATGAAGACCTGGGCGCCAAACGGCGCCTACGTCAACAAGAAGTTCGGTGAGTTCGACCGCGGCGTGGAGCCGGAGCAGGGGTTCGCGGCGGCCTTCCTCACCACCCCGGCGGTGTGGTGGCTGTGCTTCTACCCCGATTTCGGCGTCACGCAACATCTGGAACCGGTATCTGTGGAGGAGACCCGGTGGGGCACCAACTGGTGGGTCAACAAGGATGCCGTCGAGGGCGAAGACTACGACGTCGACGAGATGGTAATGCTGCTCAACATCGTCAACGAGCAGGATCGCAAGATCTGCGACGGCACCCAGGGGGAATGCGTTCACGGCGCTTTAGCCCGGGCCCCAAACAGCGAGAAGGCCGAAGCTCCGCTACGCGGAACCATCAACACCTACTTGCGCATGATGGGCGAGGAGTACTGAGGTGGTAGCCCTCGGTCCTGCCTGCCATCCATCGCCGCTAGGGCTTCTCCTGCCCTGCCGACGCACGAAAACGAGACGATCATGGGACGCAGCGACGAGGAAGATCAGTTCGGCGACGCCGGTATCGACCGGGTGGTGTTCGACCGCCGCTTCGTCGCCGACGGCGTTGTCTAGTTGACGTTACGGCGACCTGAGGGCGATGGGCGCCCGCTTCTGCGCTTCCGACCTGGGAGCCGGGCGCGCAGATCGACCTGCACGTGTCCGGTGGCATGGTGCGCCAGCACTCTCTGCACGGCGATCCGAGTGATCAAGACGAGTGGAAGATCTCAGTCCTCCGGAAAAACCAGGGGCGCGGTGGGTCCAAGTTCATCCACGACCAGCTGCGCAAGGGTTCCCGCGTCAAGGTCACCGGCTTGCGCAATAAATTCTCCTTCGTGGCATCAACGCACTATGTCTTCATCGCCGGGGGAATCGGTATCACGCCGCTGCTGCCGATGCTGCAGGCCGCCGAAGCCGCCGGCGCCGACTGGAAGCTTTATTACGGTGGCCGGTCGAGATCGTCCATGGCACAAGTGGATTCGGTGTCGAAGTTCGCGGATAAGGCCACGGGTCTGGCCTCAAGACGAGAACGGTTTTCTCGACCTCGCGGCGATCTGTGAGGAGAACGGGAAGACCGTGCTGTACTGCTGCGGTCCGGAACCGCTGCTGAAGGCGGTGGGTGCAGCATGTGAGAACTGGCCCGTCGAGCGTGTGCGCATGGAACGGTTCGTGGCCCCACAAGCAGACGATGCCGGAGACTTGGCCGCCTTCGAGGTAGAGCTCTCCATCTCCGGCATCACATTGCAGATCCCGGCTGACCGATCGATCATGGACGTAGCCACCGAGGCAGGTGTGAAAGTTCCTCGATCCTGCACTGAGGGATTGTGTGGATCGTGCGAAACCGAAGTCTTGGAAGGTGTTCCATTGCATCGCGACAGCGCGCTCACTCCCGAGGAACGGGAAAGCAACGAGACGATGATGGTCTGTGTCTCGCGGGCACGCACCCCGAGGTTGGTCTTGGAGCTTTGACCAATCCATTAGACCGCGTTTCACTGCGGGACCTTTCGTCGAGGAGGGCCTTGCCATGACACGCGAGAAACGGTCATTGTGAACTCAATTGACTGCCCCCACCATTCGCAGAGCCAACTCGACATACCGTTCGGCGAGCACCTCGGGGTCTGAGTACGCGTGCGAGGGGAACCACCTGCTGACATCGACACCAAGCGAGGTGATCGCCAGCGTGGCCGCCTCGGCGTCAATCGTGTGGAACGCCTCCTGCTCGTTGCCGAGGTGAATGATACGAGCGAACACCTCCGAGGTTCGACGCCGAATGGACGCGATGTACTTGAAGTGATCCGGCGACAGCGAACGTAGTTCGTGCTGGACGACTTTGGCGAGTGATTGATTGCGCGCATGCCAAATCACGTACGCCGCTACGGTCGCGGCCAACCTGTCACGCGGAGAGTCGGATGGTCGGTCCGCGGAGGTGGTCGCGAGCAAGGCCGACTCGTGGCCCTGCACACTGATTGCGAAGAGCAACGATTCCTTGGTCTTGTAATGCGGATACATCGCTCCGGGGCTTAAGCCGAGCCGCGCGGCGATCTCCCGCGTGGTCGTGGCGCCGTAGCCCTTGGCGGCAAAGATTTCGATCCCGGCGTCGCGGATGCGTGTCGCGGCCTTCGAGGTCCCCACGTGATCGGTTGTCGAGTTCGAACTCATTGAGCCACGCTCCTTTCCGGTGCCAGGGCTTGACAGACCCGCGTCACCGCAGCCAGTATATGCACGCGCATAGAAAATATGCGCTTGCATAGCTCGATGGTGACGTGCTCGGCGAGAACAGCCTGAGCGAGCGTCCCCGCGTGCTCGACACCTTTAGGAGTATCCGTGCCCGAGGCCGTCATCGTCTCCGTTGCCCGTTCGCCGATCGGGCGCGCCGTGAAGGGCTCGCTGGTCGACATGCGACCCGACGACCTGGCCGCTCAAATGGTCAAGGCTGCCTTGGACGGCGTTCCGGCTTTGAATCCGGCCGAAATTGATGACTTGATTCTCGGTTGTGGTCTGCCCGGTGGCGAGCAAGGGCAGAACATGGGCCGCAACGTCGCGATCCAACTTGGCTTCGACTTCATGCCCGGCACCACGATCACCCGTTACTGCTCGTCGTCGCTGCAGACCACTCGGATGGCCATGCATGCGATCAGGGCGGGGGAGGGTGAAGCCTTCATCTCGGCCGGCGTCGAGACGGTGTCCCGCTACAGCAAGGGAAATTCGGATTCGTTGCCTAACACGCACAATCCCCTCTATGCGGCCGCCGAGGCGCGGACGGCGAAACTGGCGCAGGGCGGCGAGCGGTGGACCGATCCGCGAGATGAGGGATTACTCCCTGATACCTATGTCGCGATGGGTCAGACCGCGGAGAACGTCGCCCAGATCACGGGCATCACCCGCGAGGAGCAGGACCGGTGGGCCGTTCGATCCCAGAACCGCGCAGAGTCCGCCATCGCTAACGGCTTCTATCAGCGTGAGATCACCCCAGTCACACTGCCCGACGGCACCGTGATCACCACCGACGACGGCCCGCGCGCCGGCACAACCTATGACAGCGTCAGTCAACTGGCCCCCGTCTTTCGGCCGGACGGGACCGTCACCGCGGCAAACGCATGCCCTCTCAACGACGGTGCAGCCGCTTTGGTCATCGTGTCCGACGTCAAGGCGAAGCAATTGGGATTGACCCCGTTGGCCCGGATCGTGTCGACCGCGGTGTCGGGGCTATCACCGGAGATCATGGGGCTCGGCCCGATTGAGGCGACCAACCGGGCACTGGCCTTGGCGGGAATGGACGTCGCCGACGTAGACCTCTTCGAAATCAACGAGGCATTCGCAGTGCAGGTCATCGGTTCGGCAAGAGGTCTTGGGCTCGACGAAGACAAGCTCAACGTTTCGGGAGGTGCACTCGCCCTGGGGCACCCCTTCGGCATGACGGGTGCACGAATCACCGCGACGCTGCTGAACAACCTGCAAACCCACGACAAGCTGGTCGGCCTCGAGACGATGTGCGTGGGAGGCGGCCAGGGCATGGCCATGGTCCTGGAACGACTCAGCTAGAAGGCAGGGACGATATGGGAAACATCATCTACGACTTCACTGGCAAGTCGGTGGTCGTCACCGGCGCGGCGCGGGGCATCGGTCAGGCATTGGCGCAGCATTTCGCCGACGCTAAGGCCGACGTCTTCATGGTCGACTTCGACGCCGACGAACTCCAAAAGGCCGCCAAGGACGTGGGCGCCAGGGGCATCGCCGCCAACGTGTCCAGTACCGACGACGTCGAGCGCGTCATCGCCAGGGTGGTCGCCGACACGGGCCGTGTCGACGTACTAGTCAACAATGCCGGGATCCTGCGGGACAAGGTGTTGTGGAAGCTGACCGACGAGGACTGGGACGAGGTCCTGGGCGTCCACGCTGGCGGAACGTTCCGCTTCACCCGTGCGTGCGTCCCGCACTTCCGCGCCCAGAACTACGGTCGCGTCATCAACGTCACCTCTTATACCGGCCTGCATGGCAATCGCGGCCAGGCCAACTACGCCACCGCCAAGGCGGGCATCATCGGTTTCACCAAGACTGCGGCCAAGGAACTTGCGGCGTTCGGTGTCACGGTGAACGCAGTCTCGCCAAACGCGGCTACCCGCATGACCGCGTCGATCCCAGCGGACAAAATCGCCGAGCTTACCGGACCCATATCGAGGTTCGCCGCCCCCACTGAAATCGCGTCTGCTATCTGCTTTCTCGCCTCAGAGGAGGCGGGTTATGTGACCGGTGCTGTCTTGCCCGTCGACGGAGGCGTATCCATCTGATGGCATATCTCGAAAGGCATAAAGCATGACAGAGGTTCTTTCCCGGCGCGATCTCGAGTTTCTGTTATACGAGTGGCTCGATGTCACGGCGTTGACCAGTCGTGAGCGATTCGCGGAACATTCTCGCGAGACGTTCGATGCGGTGCTCGAGCTCAGTGCAGACATTGCCCACAAGTACTTCGCTACGCACAACAAGAAGTCCGATGCCAACGAGCCGACCATGCGTCCAGACGGCACAGTGGAGATTATCAGCGAGGTCAAGAAGGCCCTCGACGCCTTCTCTGGCGCAGGGCTGCTAGCCGGGCAGTTCGATGAGCGCATCGGAGGAATGCAGCTTCCGACAGCTGTTTCTCGCGCGACCATGGCCTGGTTCCAAGCCGCCAATGCCGCAACCTCGAGCTATCCCCTTCTCACCATTGCCAACGCCAATCTGATTGCCACTTACGGAACCGAGCAGCAGATCGACGATTACGTACGTCCGATGCTCGGGGGCAGGTACTTCGGGACCATGTGCCTGTCCGAACCGCAGGCGGGCTCGTCACTTGCCGACATCACCACCCGCGCTCTCAAACAGGACGATGGCCGATATCGCTTGACCGGAACCAAAATGTGGATCTCCGGCGGAGACCACGACCTGACCGAGAACATCGTGCACCTGGTCTTGGCTAAGATTCCAGGCGGACAGCCAGGCGTCAAAGGGCTTTCGCTATTTATCGTGCCGAAATTCCTCCCTGCGGGCGATGGCGTGTCCGGTATACGCAACGACGTCATCTTGACCGGCCTCAATCACAAGATGGGGAACCGCGGAACGACGAACACCTTATTGGCTTTTGGAGATGGGGCACACACCCCAGACGGCGAATGCGGCGCCATCGGCTTTTTGGTCGGCGAAGAACACCGCGGCTTGAACTACATGTTCCACATGATGAACGAGGCGCGTATCGGCGTCGGATTCCTAGCGATCGCGTTGGGCTATGTCGGTTATCTGAAATCGGTGGAATATGCCCGTACTCGTACACAAGGGCGTGCGCCCGGGGTTAAAGATCCCGCGTCACCTGCAGTCGCATTGATCGAACACGCGGATGTTCGGCGAATGTTGTTGGCTCAGAAGTCCTATGTCGAGGGTGGACTCGCGCTCGGCCTATATTGCTCGCTGCTCGTCGACGAACACGACACAGCAGAAGATGACGAAGCCACCACTAAGGCAATGCTTCTGCTCGATGTCCTCACCCCGATCGCAAAAAGCTGGCCGTCGCAATGGTGCCTCGAAGCCAACAGCTTGGCCATCCAGGTCCACGGAGGGTACGGCTACACCCGGGACTACGACGTCGAACAGCACTACCGCGACAATCGTCTGAATTCCATTCACGAGGGCACGCACGGCGTCCAAGCCCTGGATCTGCTTGGCCGTAAAGTCACCATGCAGGGCGGAGCGGGCCTGAAGCTGCTCACTGCCAAGATCGAGGCCACAGTGCAGCGCGGCCGGCTTGCCGGTGGCGACGCTGACTCCTACGCCTCCAGTCTCGCGTCCGTATGGGGGCGAGTTCTCGACGTCACCACCCAGATCGGGGCTGAGGGCGACCCAGCTGTCGCACTGGCGAACTCATCGATCTACCTGGAGGCAGTCGGACACACCGTCATCGCCTGGATGTGGCTCGAACAACTCCTCGCCGTGGGTGACCAGTCGGGTGACTTCTATGACGGCAAACGCCAAGCAGCCCGCTACTTCTTTCGATACGAGCTCCCCAAGGTAGGACCGCAACTAGACCTTCTCGCCAGTCTTGACCGGACGACCCTAGACATGAACCCCGCGTGGTTCTGACCGACGGAGGCTGAACTCAGTGCTATTGAACAAATTTCGCCTTGACGGCCGGGTAGCAATCATCACTGGATCGTCTTCCGGTCTAGGTGTCGCCTTCGCCAAGGGCTTAGCAGAAGCTGGTGCGGACGTTGTCCTGGCGGCGCGGCGCGTGGACAAGCTTCGAGACACGGCTGCGGCTGTTCACCGCATCGGCCGGCGAGCTCATGTCGTGGCAACCGACGTTTCCGATCCCCACGATTGTGCGGCTCTGGTCGACTCAGCGGTCGCTGAGTTCGGAAAGGTCGACATCCTCGTCAACAACGCTGGCATCGCTTCGGCGAGGCCCGCGACGCGTGAGACGCCCGAAGAATTTCGCGCTGTGTTGAACGTAAACTTGCACGGCTCATACTGGGCGGCCCAAGCGTGTGGACGCGTCATGGAGCCGGGCAGTTCCATCGTGAACATCACCAGCATCCTCGGCATCACCACCGCCGGTTTACCCCAGGCCGCTTACACGGCGAGCAAGGCTGGCATCATCGGTCTGACCCGAGACCTGGCCCAACAATGGGGCGGACGAAAAGGCATCCGCGTGAACGCAATCGCCCCAGGCTTCTTCCAGTCCGAGATGACCGACGACTATCACGAGGGATACCTCGACGGCTTGGCACATCGAATGATTCTCGGGCGGTCCGGCAACCCGGACGAGTTGGCGGCCACCCTGGTGTGGCTCGTCTCGGACGCAGCGGGCTACGTCACTGGTCAAACAATCACGGTGGATGGCGGCGTGACCATCACCTGAGCACCCGCGGTCAATTCAGCACCTATACAAAGCTTCTTGTCGACAGCGAAGGAAAGCCGAGCGCATTCTCAAAGGTATTGGTCGCCAATCGCGGTGAGATCGCGATCCGGGCGTTCCGCGCGGCGTACGAATTGAAGGTCGGCACCGTGGCGGTGTACCCGTACGAGGACCGCAACTCAGTGCACCGTCTGAAGGCCGACGAGTCCTATCAGATTGGTGAGGTGGGTCATCCGGTTCGCGCGTACCTCTCCGTCGACTAGATCGTCGCCACCGCGGTGTCGGCCGGTGCGGATGCGGACCAAGATCGTCAACTTTCTGGCCGATGTGACGGTGAACAAGCCGCACGGGGAGCGGCCGTCGACGGCGTATCCGTATCACAAGCTCCCCGACATTAACCTCTCAGTGACGCCGGCGCCGGGGTCCAAGCAAAAGCTCCTGGAGCTGGGTCCGCAGGGTTTCGCCCAGTGGCTCAGAGATTCTCCGGCCGTCGGCGTCACCGACACGACGTTTCGGGATGCGCATCAGTCGTTGTCGGCGACGCGCCTGCGCTCGACCGGCCTGTTGCGGGTGGCGCCGTATGTGGCGCGGATGATGCCGGAGCTGTTGTCGGTGGAGTGCTGGGGCGGCGCCACTTATGACGTCGCTTTGCGGTTCCTGAAAGAGGACCCTGGGAGCGGCTGGCGGCGTTGCGGGAAGCGCTGCCGAACATCTGCCTGCAGATGCTGCTGCGGGGTCGCAACACCGTGGGTTACACCCCCTACCCCGAGATCGTCGCCACCGCCTTCATCGACGAGGCGGCGGCCACCGGCATCGACATCTTCCGAATCTTCGATGCGCTCAACAACATCGAGAGCATGCGGCCGGCCATCGAGGCGGTGCGGGCAACCAACAGCACCCTTGCCGAAGTCGCGATGTCCTACACCGGTGATCTGTCCAACCCGGCCGAGGATCTCTACACCCTGGACTACTACCTGCGACTGGCCGAGCGGATCGTCGAGGCCGGGGCACACGTGCTGGCCATCAAGGACATGGCCGGACTGCTACGGCCCCCGGCGGCGGCAACGTTGGTCTCTGCGCTGAAGAGCAACTTCGACTTGCCGGTGCACGTGCACACCCACGACACCCCCGGTGGGAAGTTGGCCACCTACCTGGCGGCGTGGCAGGCCGGCGCCGATGCTGTCGACGGAGCCGCCGCGCCGCTGGCGGGTACCACCAGTCAGCCCGCGTTGAGTTCCATCGTCGCGGCCGCGGCCCACATCCACCGCGACACCGGATTGTCGCTTGATGCGGTCTGTGAGCTGGAACCGTACTGGGAAGCCCTGCGAAAGGTATACGCGCCGTTCGAGTCTGGTCTGCCTGCCCCCACGGGCAGGGTGTACACCCACGAGATTGCCGGTGGCAACTGAGCAGTCTGCGCCAACAGGCCATCGTGCTCGGGTTCGGTGACCGTTTTGAGGAGATCGAGGCGAACTATGCTGCGGCAGAACGCAGCCTGGGCCGGTTGATCAAGGCCACCCCGTCGAGCAAGGTGGTGGGCGACCTGGCGCTGGCACTGGTGGGCGCGGGGATCTCGGCCGAGGAGTTCTCCGCAGACCCGGCGACCCGGCCTGCCGATGGCCGGAACCGTTGCGGGCCATGGCGTTGGAGGGCCGTGGCGGCGCCAAGTCGGAGCAGGAACCCTCGCATGAGGACGAAGCCGTACTGGCCCAGCCCGGCGGCAAACGGCAGGCGGCGCTGAACCGGCTGCTGTTCCCCGGACCTACCAAGGAGTTCGAGGGACATCGCGAACAATGCAGTGACACAGAGTAATTGAGCGACAATCAGTTGTTCTATGGGCTGCGCCACGGTGAGGAATACCGGGTGGAGCTGGAGAAGGGGGTGGAGTTGCTGATCGGCCTGGAGGCCATCTCCGATCCCGACGAGCGCGGCATGCGCGCCGTCATGTGCATCATGAACGGCCAACTGCGGCCCGTCGTGGTCCGGGACCGCAATATCGCCTCCGAGGTGCCCACCGCCGAGAAAGCTGACCGCGGCAACCCCGATCACGTCGCCGCGCCGTTCGCCGGGGTGGTCAGCGTCGCCGTCGACGTCGGCGACGCCATCGAGGCGGGGGAGACCATTGCCACCATCGAGGCCATGAAGATGGAAGCGGCCATCACCGCTCCCAAAGCCGGCACAGTCGGGCGCATCGCCGTCGCGAGCACTGAATCATCCTGGAAATCCCGCAGGCTCCTGACCTTGGAAACGAGGATGCAGGTGTGCCGAAGGAACAGTCTGCCGGGAAGCCCACGGCGCGTCGTCACAGCTCGGAGGAGAAGGCCGCCGCGGTGCGGATGGTCCGGGCCCTGTGTGCGGAGTTGGGTACCGAGCAGGGCACGGTGTCGCGGGTGGCGCGTCAACTCGGCTATGGAGTTGAGTCAGTGCGGTCCTGGGTGCGTCAGGCCGACATCGACGACGGATACGCCCCAGGGGTGTCCACCGCGGAGTCGGCACGAATCAAAGAGCTTGAGCAGGAGAACCGAGAACTCAAGCGTGCCAACGAAATACTGATGCGCGCGGCCAGTTTCTTCGGGGCGGAGCTCGACCGCCAACACAAGAAATAGTCGATTTCATCGACGCCCAGCGCGAGGAGTTCGGGGTCGAGCCCATCATCACCGCCCTGCGATCAGCAGGCGTGGTGATGGCCCCGTGTACTTACTACGACACGAAGTCCCGCGCCCCGTCGGCACGCGCGCAACGTGACCTCGAACTGAGTCCGGTCTTGGTGTCGCTGTGGGAGGACAACTACCGCGTCTACGGGGCCCGCAAGCTGTGGAAAGCCGCCGGTCGGGCCGGCCGCGAGGTCGGGCGCGATCAGGTGGCCCGGCTGATGCGGGCTGCCGGCATCTGCCGGGGCACGGCGCGGTAAACGGGTCAAGACCACGAAGCCAGACGCCAGCGCGGCGCGGCACCCCGATCTGGTTCAGCGCAAGTTCACCGCGACCGCTCCGAACCAGCTGTGGGTGACGGACCTGACATTCGTGCCGATCTGGGCCGGCGTGGCGTACGTGTGCTTCATCGTCGATGCCTACTCCCGGAGGATCGTGGGCTGGCGGGTGGCCAGTCATATGCGGACCGCGATGGTCCTCGACGCGTTGGAGATGGCCCGCTGGTCACGTGGAAACCTGTTGGCAGGCGTGACATGTCACTCCGATGCCGGGTCGCAATTTACCTCTATCCGCTACGGCGAACGGCTTGCCGAGATCGGCGCAGTTCCCTCGATCGGATCAATCGGGGACAGCTTCGATAACGCTCTGGCCGAGACGGTGAACGGCTACTACAAGGCCGAGCTGATCTACGGTCGCGCCCGCAGCGGGCCGTGGAAGACCGTCGAGGACGTCGAGTTGGCCACCCTCGGGTGGGTCTATTGGCACAACACCGACCGCCTACACGGCTACCTCAACGACGCCCCACCCGCCGAGTTCGAAGCCACGTTCTACGATGCCCAACGGACCGACCAACCCCTGGTCGAAATCGAATGGCCCCCGAGCCTCCGAAAGAACAAGGGCGTTTCGGAACGCGAAACGGGTCTCCATTCAGACCAGGGCGGTTCATAGATCGGTTGCAGGCAGCCGTGCCCTCTCCTTCGCGTCGAGGCGATTTTTACCCTCGACGGTGAAACGCACTTGCGGCGACGATGTCTGGCGTGTCATCAATGGTGCCCGTAGGCAGTTCGCGACGTACGGGTCTTCCCCCGGGGGGCATTTCGTTAGCACAGCATCTGCCGCCGAGGAGCGTCACGGCGCCGTCTCCGAGGAGACGATCAGTGGTCCCCGGCGCTGGGTCATCTCGGTGACCAGTCGTTCGCGCATCGTCAACGCTCGACCGAATCCCTGAAGGAACGTGAAGCAAAATGAAACCCCAACGTGGCCGCACCATGCGGCGAGCTGCTGCTGTTGTCTCAGTCGCAGTAATCATCAGTGCCTGCTCAGCGGCTCAGGACTCGGGAGCTGCGTCCGGTGATGACACGTTCGTATACGCAAGCAACAGCGACATCGTCACGGACCTCGATCCCGCGTCGTACTACAGCAACGAAGACATCATCCTGGACAACGTCTATGAGACCCTGACGACGTTCAACGCGGCCGAGAACAAGATCGAACCGTCGCTGGCCACCACTTGGTCGAGCACGCCCGATGCGTTGACCTGGACATTCAACCTGCGTCCTGGCGTGAAATTCCATACCGGTCGGCCATTGGATTCGACTGCTGTAAAAGAATCGATCGAGCGAGCCAAGCAGGTTGGCAAGGCCGCGTCCTACGAGTGGGACGCGGTGCAGACCATCGACACTCCGACACCTCAACAAGTGGTGTTTCATCTCTCAGAACCCATTCCGCTCGACGTGCACGCGGCATCCGGATTCACAGCGCACATCTATGACGTGCAGGCCCACGACGGAGATCTGGCAGCGTGGTTCAACGAAGGTCACGACGCCGGCAGCGGCCCCTACACCGTGTCTTCCTACGACAAGGGTGGCGACACCGAGGTCACGCTGCAACGGTTCGACGATTACTGGGGTGGCTGGAAGGACGACCAGTTCAGCACGGTGAAGTACAAGAAGGTACCCACCGACACCACGGCATACCAGCTGCTCAAATCCGGAGAAGTCGACTTCGTCAAAGAAGTATCCGCTCCGCTGTTCAAAGAAGCGCAAGGCAACCCGGCCCAGGTACAAGCGGTGTCGAACTCGAGCTATCAGAATCAGAATGTCTGGCTGAACGCGGCTCAGGGCCCGTTGCAGGATGTGCGGGTGCGTCAAGCGATCATCTCGGCAATCGACGCAAGCGACCTACAAAAGGTGGTCGGAGAGGGTGTCGAACCGGCGAGCGGCTTGGTGCCTCAGGGATTGACCGGTTTCGTTCCGGGACTCGAGCTGAAGAAGGATCTCGACCGTTCTCGGCAGCTGCTGAACGAAGCGGGTTACGGGCCGGGCGGGAAGCCGTTGACTCTGACTTTGGTCGGTGCCGCGGACGAGCCGTTGGACAACTCCTTCGCCACCTTGCTGAACAGCTCGCTCTCACCGCTGGGCGTCACAGTGGACAGCCAATTCCTCGACTCCGCAGCCAAGACCGACAAGACGCGCACCGATGGCCGGCGCCCCGACATCACTCTGGAGAGCTGGTGGACCATCTACCCCGACGGCTCCAGCTGGTACATCGACCTGGTCCGGAGCAGCGACAATATCGTCAACAACTTCTCGGGGTTACGCGACCCGCAAATCGACGCCGAAATCGACCGCATTCCAGCGCTTTCGGCCACCAACCCAGCTGAGTTGAATCGCGTCTACACAGAACTGGCCCACCAAGTGACGTTCGAGCAAGCCGCGATCGCATCGACGGTAGTCAAGCGTCCGCTGCGCCTGCTTGCCCCTCGGATCCAGGGCTACAACGACAATCCGCAATACGCCAACGTGGTGTTCGTCCATCAGCTTCATCATGGGTGACCTCACCCGCAGACCGCACTGGGGCCGACTTGTACTGCGCCGCAGTGCACATGCCCTGATCGTCGTCTGTGGGGTGGTGTTCCTGTCCTTCCTGGCGGTGCGAGTGCTACCCGGGGATCCGGCGGTGGTCTATGCCGGATCGCGAGCGAGCGCTGACCAACTGCAACAGGTTCACCTGCAACTCGGCCTCGACCGGCCGCTCATCGTGCAGTTCTGGCATTACTTGACGGCCCTGCTCCAGGGCGATCTGGGAACCAGCCTGGCCACTCGGCGCCCGGTGGCCGAGGATCTCACCAAGGCGCTGCCGGCATCGCTGGTGCTGACCTGCGTCGCGCTGGCGGTCGGTGTTCCGTTGGGTATCGCCGCCGGCGTGGTATCCGCCCGGTTCCACGGTCGTGTGGTCGACCGGGCAATCCAGGCGATATCGCTGCTGGCCGTTGCCCTCCCGGTGTTTTGGCTGGCGGTCATGCTGCAGGACTTGTTCGCCTCGAAACTCGGCTGGCTACCGGCGGCCGGTCAGGTGAGCCCACGACTTGCTGATGCGCAGCATCTGCCGGGGATCTCCAATGCCGCCCTCGTCGACGCGATCTATGCCGGAAACCCAATCGTGCTCGTAGACACGATGATTCACTTGATACTGCCCGCGATCGTTGTTGCCGCATACCCTTTCGGCCTGCTCACCCAGCTGCTGCGATCATCGTTGATCGAGCAGTTGCAAGCTCCCTACGCGACACTGGCGCGGGCCTACGGTGTCGGCGAACGACGGCTGGTGCGCTCCTACACTCTGCGCCCCGCTCTGACGCCGATCGTCGGCATCGGGGGACTGGTGCTGGGGTCGACCCTGGTAGGAGCGGCGCTCGCCGAGGAGATCTTCAATTGGCCAGGCGTGGGCACCTATCTGGTCACCGCGATCCGCTCCCTGGACATCAATGCGGTGGTCGGCACCACCATCGTCGTCGGGGTGCTCTACGTGGTGGTCAACTTCATCTCGGATCTGTCGCAGGCCAAACTGGATCCACGGATTCAGGTGGAATGACGTGACACAAATTCCTGATACGGCGACGCGGCGAGGTTATCCGCGCCGACTCACTGCTTCGCTCCGTGCCCGGCCTACCCTGGCCGCCGCGGTCATCGGTCTGGTCTTGCTGGCGCTGATCGGACTCGGGGCGCCACTGGTGGCACCGTCGGCCGCTGATGGCACCTGGGCCACCCACCCGGACAATGTGCTGCAAGCACCTGGGCTCGAGCATTGGTTCGGCACCGATCAGCTGGGCCGTGACGTGCTGAGCCGGGTGATCTTCGGTGCCCGTACCTCCTTGCTGATTGTGGTGGGAGTGCTGGTGCTGGCGGCGCTCGTCGGGGTACTGCTGGGCACCGTTGCCGGATATTTCGGGCGCTGGTCGGGCTCGTTGATCCTGCGCACAGCGGACGTGTTCCTGGCCTTCCCCGCTCTGCTTCTCACCGTCGTCCTGGTCACCGCCCTCGGTGTCGGGCTGTGGACGGTAGTGATTGCCGTGGCCGTCGCGTGGTGGCCGTGGTACGCCCGATCGGCTGCGGCAATGGCCCGCACCATCCGCACCCGCGGGTACGTCGACGGCGCGCGGTGTCTTGGACTATCGCACTGGCACATCCTGATACGCCACGTCCTGCCAAACACGGTCCCACCCGTTCTCGTGCAGCTGTCCATCGATGCCGGCACCATAGTCGTCACGGTCGCCGCATTGTCCTATCTGGGGGTTGGCGTTCAGGAGCCGACCAGCGAGTGGGGCTTGATGATCCAGCAGGGTCTGCAACACCTGAACGGCGCGTGGTGGATCGGCGTCTTCCCCGGCATTGCGGTCGTCCTCACTGCGTTGTGCCTGTTCACCATTGGCGAATCTATGCGGCAACGCCTGGTCCAGCGAGGTGGTTCATGAGCACTGACGAATTAGCCCTTGAAGTACGGGATCTGAGCGTCAGTTATGACAAAGTCCCGCGCGCCGAGGTGGCGGCGTTGGTTGTCGAGCCCGGACGCTGCGCCGCAATCGTGGGTGAAAGCGGTTCGGGGAAGACGACCGTTCTGCTGAGCAGCCTTGGTTTGCTGGCGGGTCGCACAGCCCGAGTCCGCGGCAGCGTGAGGATCTTTGGGGCGCAGATGGTCGGCGCGAGCCAGCGTCACCAGACGCGGATCCGGGCCAACAACACCGGGTTGATCATGCAGACACCGGTCGCGGCTCTCAATCCTGTTCTGCGCGTTGGCGATTTCGCTACCCGAGTGCTCCGGGACCGTGGTATGGCATCTGGTGAGGTCGCAGATGCATGGCGGGCGGGCATGCGTCGGGCCCAGCTCGATGAACGCTTCGCTGATCGCTACCCCCACGAATTGTCCGGCGGGCAGGGCCAACGGGTTGCCATCGCGCTGGCGATCGCTTCTGGCGCCCGCTTGCTGTTCGCCGACGAGCCCACCAGCGCGCTCGACCTCACCCATCGCGTCGAGATCATCGAACTCCTGCGATCGCTACGAGACCAGCACGAGATCGCGCTGGTGTTGGTTTCCCACGATCTGTCTCTGGTACGGCCACTGAGCGACCAGATCCTGGTCATGGAGCAAGGACGCGTCGTCGAGCAAGGGGAGACCGCGGAGGTGCTGGCCCAACCGCGCAGTGCTGCAGGGCAACGGCTCGTCGGCGCTGAGGCCAGGTTTCCAACGGAGGCGGTGCCGGCGTGATCGAATTGGACGACGTCACCGTCACAGCCAAGGCCGCGACGATCATCGACCACATCAGCCTGCAGTTGGAGCCTGGGCGGCGTACCGGCCTGATCGGGCAAAGCGGCTCCGGCAAGTCCACCATCGCCCGCGTCCTGTTGGGTCTGATCCAGCCGACCCGCGGCGAGGTCCGCTTCAACGGAAAACCCCTTGCCGCCCTCGATCGCGCTGGACGACGAGACTTTCGCCGAACTCTTCAGCCGGTCTTCCAAGACGGCTCCGAGTCGCTCAACCCGCGCCGCACCGTCGTCGCGAGCATCAACGAAGCGGCCGCCCGCGCCGAGCGGCGCGATGGCGACGAACTGAGTCCGGTGGATCTGCTGGCGTTGGTAGGACTGGGTCCCGAGCTGCTCAAGCGCTATCCCGGCCAGTTGTCCGGAGGGCAGCGCCAACGGGTCTCGATCGCGCGGGCACTGGCGGTGCGACCGTCGCTACTCGTCCTCGATGAACCGACCAGCGCGCTCGATGGCGTCAGTCAGCAGGCCGTCATCACCACGGTGAACCGCCTGGCCACCGAAAGTGGAGTGGGATTGCTGTTGATCTCTCACGACCTCACTGTCATCGAGCGTCTGTGCGACGACATCCACGTTCTCGACGGTGGGGAAATTGTCGAGTCAGGCCCGCGCGACCAGATCTTGTACCACCCCGTCCATGAACGGACACAGACGCTAAGAGATGCCGCGCGTGTCATCGCTGGCGCCTGAAGATGAATGGAGATAGTCACTGTGGCAACCACACCCACCCCGATCCGATTCGGGTTCTACGAACAGGCCTGTGTAGGTATGGGTTACGGGTCGTCGAATCTGTGGCGGCATCCCGACGACAATCGTGTCGATTCACTCGGGTACGACTTCTGGGTCGACTCAGCCCACGGCATTGAGGCCGCTGGCTTCGACTTCGTGTTCTTCGGTGATGTACTGGCCGTCTACGAGGCCTATCAGGGTTCGGCCCGGGCTTCGATTCTCAGTGGTGTCGAGCTGCCCGCACACGATCCCTTCAGCATCGCCTCGGTGATGCTCGCGGTGACCAGAACGCTGGGAGTCGTCGTCACCGCGTCCACCACCTACGAGCATCCGTTCTCGCTCGCGCGACGATTCAGCACCCTCGACCATTTGTCGCGTGGACGCATCGGCTGGAATGTGGTCACGTCCTACCTACCCAGGGCCGCAGATAATTTCGGTCTCTCCGAGGCGGTCCCGCACGACAAGAGATACGACCGGGCCGAAGAATTTCTCGACGTCGCCCTGAAACTGTGGGAGGACAGTTGGGACGACGACGCCTACGTCGTCGATCGCAACACCGGGCTCTTCGCGCGCCCTGAGGGGGTGCGGACCATCGACCATCCCGGCCCGCTCTACCCGGTACGAGGACCGCACCTGTCGCCGCCGTCACCGCAGCGGGCTCCAGCATTGTTTCAGGCCACGTGGTCGGAACGAGGCCTGCAGTTCGCGGCCCGGCATTCCGAGATCGTCTTCGGCGGTAGCCAGAGCGTCGACGACATGCGTCAAGGTATCGATTACACCCGGGCCGCGGCCGCGGCGATCGGCCGAGACCCGGACACCTTGTCATTCGCAGGCGCATTCACATTCGTCACTGCCCCCACTCAAGCAGCGGTGGAGGAGAAGGTCGCCGATCTACAGCGCGTCCACGAAAGCAACGTCGACGCCCTTGCCGCCGGCTACGGCGACTGGACCGGCGTGGACCTCGCGAAGTTCAGCGCCGATGCCGAGGTCACCGGAAGTACCGACCACACTCAATCCGAGTACCAGAACAAGGCGGCGGCACGCTCAGCTGGGCAGGTGTGGGGGGAGTTACGAGCCCTCGGAAGCGGTGAAGCGACACACTTCGTCGGCACACCGGACAACGTCGTCGACGCCATCGAAGACTATGCGCTCCGGACGGGCGTCGATTCATTGATTGTTCGACCATTCCTGTTTCCGGGCACGGTGGACGACTTCGCCGAGCACCTGGCGCCGCGGCTTCGCGAGCGAGGACTGCTCGCCGAGCAGACGAGCGCACCCCTGCGCGCCCGCTTCTCCCCGGATGGCTCTGCCCGTCTGGGTACCACCCTGCCGCGCAACACCCTCACCACGTCGCAGCGATGACGCGCCAGATCATCCTCAACGCCTTCGACATGAACTGCGTTACCCACATCGTGGCTGGAACATGGCGGCATCCTGAGTCACAAGCGGTCCGCTACAAGGATATCGAATACTGGACTGAGCTGGCGACTCTGTTGGAGCGCGGCCTCTTCGACGGGCTGTTCATCGCCGATGTCCTCGGCGTCTATGACATCTACGGAGGTACGCCCGACGGAGCTCTGCGATCCGGAGCACAAGTGCCGGTGAATGATCCGATGCTCGTCGTCTCAGCGATGGCGGCGGCGACCAAGCATCTCGGATTTGGCGTCACCGCCGCCACGTCGTTCGAGCATCCGTATTCGTTCGCCCGCCGAATGTCGACGCTCGACCACCTCACCAAGGGGCGAGTCGGGTGGAACATCGTCACCGGCTATCTGGAGAGTGCGGCGAAAAATCATGGGCTGGAGCACATCACACCCCATGCCGACCGCTACGACATCGCCGACGAATACACCGAGGTGCTGTACAAGTTATGGGAGAGCTCCTGGGAAGACGACGCTGTGGGCACCGAACCCGGCCGCGCCCGCTATGCCGATCCGTCCAAGGTTCACCCGATCAACCACGAGGGCCGGCATTTTCGTGTTCCCGGCATTCATCTGTGCGAGCCGTCACCACAGCGCACACCAGTGCTCTACCAGGCCGGGTCGTCTCATCGAGGTCGGGAATTCGGCGCGCAGAACGCCGAAGTGATATTCCTCGGCGCGAAATCCAAAGAAGCGCTGCGCGCCACCGTCTCCGATATTCGAACCCGCGCCTCCGATGCAGGACGAGACCCGTACGACATCAAGATCGTCAGCGGCCACGTCGTGATCACCGGCGCCACCGAAGCCGAAGCGGCAGCCCGCTACGAGGACTTCAGCCGCTATCCCGACCCCGAAGGGGCGTTAGTCCTGCAGTCCGGTTGGATGGGCAGCGATCTATCCCGATACCGCCTAGACGACCCCGTGAAGGTCGCCGATAACGAGTTCTTCAAGTCCAACGTCGAGGCTTACGGGCAGGGCGATCAAACCCTGCGTGACTTCGTCAACCGGCATACGATCGGCGCTCAAGGCGGATTCACCGTCGGATCGCCCACACAGGTCGCCGACGAACTCCAGGACTGGGTCGAACAGACCGACGTGGACGGTTTCAATCTCACCAACGTGATTACTCCGGGAACGTTCGCCGACTTCATCGACTACGTCGTTCCCGAGTTGCAACGGCGTGGCGTCTACAAGACCTCTTACACCGAAGGCCCGCTGCGCCACAAGCTTTTCGGACGAGGGGCGCGCCTACCGGAGAACCATCGAGCCGCCGGCTACCGACACATGGCACAGGAGACCACACCATGACCATCACCACCGCGATCGAGCCGGTCACGTACGGTTCACCGCGACTCAAGGAGCTCCTCGACGCAGTCGGAGCAGGTGCGTTAGAGCGGGAACGAACTGGCGAACGGCCCTTCGCTGCAATTGATCTCATCCGCGAGGCGAGGCTCGGCGCCCTGCGCATCCCCGCCGAGGCCGGCGGCGGGGGTGCCACCTTAGGAGAATTGTTCGACGTCGTCATCGACCTCGCCACAGTGGATGTCAATGTTGCCCACATCCTGCGCGGCCACTTCGCACACGTCGAACGTCACTTGCGTCTGGGAGCTGACGCGCGGCGCACCGTCGCGCAACTGGCCCTCAGCGGCGCCATCGTCGGAAACGCGGTCACCGAACTGGGCCCCGCCACCATCGGAGACGCACAGTGGAGCACCCGCCTTGCCGCCGACGGCGACGGCGACGGATACCGACTCAACGGCAAGAAATTCTTCACCACCGGCACCTTGTATGCCGACTACGCCGAAGTGGCCTGCGGCGGCCCCGACGGCGAAACGGTGCACGCGCTGGTGCCCACCGATCGCGACGGCGTGACGATCATCGACGATTGGGATGGCATGGGGCAGCGAGCGACCGGAACCGGAACAGCGGTTTTCGACAACGTCTTCGTCCACAAATCTGAGACACTTTTCTCCTTCCCGCCGCCAGCGGGCGAAGAGCCCGCGCCCATGTACCTCAGTGGCGCGTTCTTCCAGCTCTACGTCACCGCATTGGAAGTCGGGGTGATGCACGCGCTGCGCGACGATGCGGTTGCCCATGTCCACCAGCGTGCTCGTAGCTTTGCCTGGGCGCCGAGCCCGACTGCCCCAGACGATCCATTGTTGCAGCGCGAAATCGGCGAGATCGCCGCCGCAGCGTTCGCTGCCGAATCCAGCGTCCGGGCCGCCGCAGAGACTCTCGCGCTCGCCTATGACGCGGCAACAAAGGGCGCGGACCCACACCTGGACCTCGCCCACGAGGCATCCTTACAAGCCGCCGCCGCCAAAGTCGTCGTCGATGGGCTCGCACAGAAAGCGGCTAGCCAGATCTTTGACGTCGGGGGTGCGTCAGTCGTACGCCAGACGTATCTGCTCGATCGACACTGGCGCAACATCAGGACATTGGCTTCCCACAACCCGACGACATACAAAGCACAGGCCATCGGCGCGTATTACACGCGAGACACGCGGCTGCCGGGCAGCGGTTACTTCTGAGCCGGTGCCGGCAGTTCATCCGCGCGGGGTCAACCGGCGATCACGCTGGCGGACGGTGTAGTCAGAATGCCGCGGAGATGCCCACGCTTGCACCGAGTTTCTCTAGATCGGTGCGAGTCTGCTCGGGTAGGACGATGCCGCCCGCGGCGAGGTTGTCCTCGGCCCTGCGATCCTCGAGTTCGCCCGGGTAGAAGATCTCACTGTTTCCCGGAGCCAGAGGAGTGGACTTGACCTCGTCGATGAGCTGACCGACCGATGCCAGGTATTCCGCGGTGTCACCCATGGTTGCCACATCGATCGCTATGAAGAGATGTCCGGCGCCGCTGACCTTTTCGGCCTCGTAGGGTCCGCCGACTCGGCTGCCGGTGTGCGATCCGGTCAGTGCACCGGACAAGATGTCCATCATGAAGGTGATCGCATAGCCCTTGTGGCCAGCCATCGGCAAGATCACGCCGTCGATCGCGTCGCCCGGCTCGGTGGTGGTGTTGCCGTCGCCGTCCATGGCCCAGCTGTCGGGAATCTGTTCACCGCGGTTGCGGGCGAGATAGATCTTGCCCCGTGCCACCGCGGTGTTCGCGATGTCAACGGCGACGACACCCCTGCCCGTCGGTGCTGGTGCGGCGATGGACCACGGATTGGTTCCCAAGATCTTCTTGCGTCCACCCCAGGGCGCCATCGCCGGGCTGGCGTTAGTGGTGAGGATGGCGGCGCACCCGTCGGCGGCGGCACGCCGGGTGTAGTACATGGCAGTGCCGAAGTGGTTCGAGTTACGAACGCCGACCACACCGACGCCGTGTTGACGGGCGCGGCTGACGGCTTCTCGTCGGGCCGTGTCGGCGAGCACCTGTCCGACTCCGGCGCGGCCGTCGAGCAGAAGCATCGCACCCCCGTCGACGAGTATCTGGGGTTCGGTAATCGCGGTCATCGCGCCGGTCTGCAAGCGGGCCGCATACCACGGCAAGCGCAAGACGCCATGCGATTGGTGCCCCCAGAGATCGGCCTGCACCAGGCTGTCGAGCACCAAGTCGGCGTCTTGGGCGGGCATCCCAAGGCTGCGGAGTACAGCGGCGCCATAGTCGGCGAGGGCTTCTGGCTTCACGCGGTCGGATTGCGTCATGTTGCACCAATCTAAGGGGGTTTCGCCATGCGGATTTATGGAATACACTAAGGCATACCATAAAGCATGCGCAAAGCTTCCAGGAGAATTCCCGATGTACACGTTGTTCGTATCGCTGCAGGTCCGGCCCGAGAAGCGAGACCACTTCCTCTCGGCGATCGCCTTGAACGCTGAGGCCTCCGTCCGTGATGAGCCGGGCTGCCTGCGTTTCGACGTGATGGAGGACGACAGGCACTCGAACTTCTTCTACTTCTACGAGATCTACACCCAGCCCAGCGCGTTCGACGCGCATAAGGCGGCCCCGCACTTCGCGGAGTGGCGCAAGGCCGCCGAGGAGTGCGTCGTGCCGGGGAGCCAGGTCAACACCTTCTCCACCCTGCTCGTCGCGCATGCCGCCGAGAATCCCGCGTGACCCTCTTGATTGCCACCACTCCCACGACCCAAGGACATCCGATGACGTCGATCGTCACCATCAACCCCGCCACCGGCTCCGAATTGGTCAGCTACACCGCAATGACTCCGGCGCAGATCGACCGCGTGCTAGATCTTGCCGCCTCCGCTCAATCGCGTTGGGCCGCCCAGGATTTCAAGGCTCGCGCTGAAGTTCTTCGCGCCGCGGCGGGCGTGCTGCGTAACCGCGACGACGAACTGGCGAAGCTCGTTACCCGCGAGATGGGGAAGCCGCTCGCCGAATCCCTGGCCGAAGTCCACAAGTGCGCAACTGGGCTGGAGTTCTACGCCGATCACGCCCACGAGTTCCTCGCCGACGAGGTCTACACCACGTCGGCCGACCGTTCCTGGGTGTCCTACGAGCCGGTGGGCGTCGTCTTGGCGGTCATGCCCTGGAACTTCCCGCTGTGGCAGGTCTTCCGCTTCGCCGCCCCCGCGCTGATGGCCGGCAATGCCGCACTGCTGAAGCACTCCCCGAACACCACTGGTTCGGCGCTGGCGTGTCAGGAGGTGCTGACCGCGGCAGGGCTACCCGACGGTTTGTTCACCGCGCTGATCGTCGCCGAGCCCGACGTCCCCGCCACTACCGCGCGTGTCATTGCCGACCCGCGCATAGGCGCGGTCACCATCACCGGCAGTGAGCGTGCGGGCAGCGCCGTCGGTGCAGTCGCCGGCCGCGAGATCAAGAAATCCGTGCTGGAACTGGGCGGCTCGGACCCCTTCATCGTCCTGGCCGACGCCGACCTGCCGCGCGTGGCCAATCTGGCGGTCAAGGGGCGCTTCCTCAACGCCGGACAGAGTTGCATCTCGCCCAAGCGGTTCATCGTCGAGGAGTCCATCGCCGATGAGTTCACTCGACTCGTCGTCGAACAGACCGCCGCTCTGGTGGTGGGCGATCCGGAGGCCCCGAACACCGACGTCGGACCGATGGCTCGTCGCGACCTCCGTGATGGTGTCGCCAGGCAGGTTCAGGCGGCTGTCGAGGCGGGCGCGACCCTGCTGTGTGGCGGGCGCGCCCGCGACGACCTCGGTGGCGTCTACTACCAGCCGACGGTGCTGGCTGACGTCAAGCCCGGCATGAACGTATGGGGCGAGGAGGTCTTCGGGCCCGTCGCCACGATCATCACCGTCGCGGACGCCGACGAGGCCGTCGCGGTCGCCAACGACACCCCGTTCGGCTTGGGTGCCAGCGTGTGGAGCCGCGACGTCGACGCCGCGATCGCCGTCGGCAAGCGGGTCACGTCGGGTGCCTGCTTCGTCAACTCGCTGGTCGCCTCCGATGCGCGCATGCCGTTCGGCGGCACCAAACGCTCCGGCTACGGCCGAGAACTCGCCGGCCCCGGTATCCGAGAGTTCGTCAACGTCCGCACCTGGTGGGCGATGAACGAGCCGATGGCAACCGCGCCGGCGTCTGAATAGTCGAATCATCCCATAAGTCAAGGAGACTCATCATGACCGACGCCGCTGTTGCCGAGAAGTCCGCCTCGCTGCGCGACGGACGCACCGCCGCGATCCTGCGTCCCAACGAGATCACGCCGCGAGCACGTGTCGGTGGCGCGCGCACGTTGCCGATGGTGTCCCGGCACGTCGGAGCAAAGGACTTCCTGAACGGCATCACCGCATTCCCGCCGGGTGCCGCCATTCCGGAGCACTTCCACAACTGCGACGAGTCGGTGATGATCCTTCGCGGCTCCGCCGTCGCACACATCGACGGCGAACAATTCCCGGTGGGAGTAGGGGATACGTCGTTCATCCCCGCGGGCATTCCGCACTTCTTCAAGAACGCCTCGGACACCGAGGAACTCCACATCTTTTGGACGTATGCCTCGGTCGACGCCGACCGCACCATCGTGGCGACCGGTGTCGTAACGCGTATCGACGAAGAGCACGGCACGAACGTCGGGTGACGACGCGCTGATGATCGTGATCCGCCGTAGCGAGGTCGTGGTTGTCCGAAGTCGGCCAAGCTTATTCGTCGACCGTGGGTGGCGCGCCCGCGCGGCGCCGCAGCCATCGTGCGGTCATCCACACGATGGCCGGCGCGCTGAGCAGCATCAGCACCAGGCGGATCACCTGACTCGCCGCGACGAACGTGACATCGGAGTCGCTGGCACTGGCGACCGCCAGTACGGCAGCCAACCCGCCGGGCGTGGTCGCCAGATAGCCTGGGAGCAAGCCCACGTCCGTCCACAGGGACAGTAGCGCCCCCAGCCCGGCACACGCCGCGATCACCGCGGTCATGAGTCCCAGCGCCCAGACGAAGATGCGGCCCAGCGCTCTGATCCCAGCCCGGTCGAAGGACAGGCCCGCTTGCCAGCCGATGACGACGAACGCGAACGGCATGACTGCGAGCGGCACGCTGATATCACCAGCCCAGCCACCCAGTTCTACTGCGGCGGAGAGGATCAGCGGTCCGAGTGTCGCGGGGATTGGCAGCCGAAGCAGCGTCGCGGCCCCGGTACCCACGACGATGGCCACGGCCATGAACAGCAACCCGGCCCACCACGACGTATGGGGCGCGCCGTCGGTCACGGGGTGTGGCGAACGCGAGGCGTCGATCGCGAACGCGTAGGTGACCACCAGCGGCATGGTGAGGACGACCAGTGCGACGCGCAAATACTGCGCGACGACGACGGTGCGCTCGTCTGCTCCGAGGTCGGCGGCGACCGCCACCAGACCGGTCGCACCTCCGGCGATCATGCCGAGAACCCCGGTGACCACGTCGACGTCACGATGCAGGCTCAGCGCCAACCCGGCAAGAACCGACAGCACGAGTGTCGCGACGGCTACGGTGACCACCGCCGGCCAGTGCGCCCCCAGCGCCGTCAGGGTTTCTCGTTGCACCGAGAGACCGATGGTCACGGCGAGCATGCCCTGCGCCAGCATGACAATTGGTCGTGCCGGTCGCGGGGGCCCGACGCCGGCGACGGCGAAGACGATCGCCACCGCCAGGGCGGCGAAGAGATCGGGTGCCGCCAGGCTGATACGCGCGAACAGCCACCACCCCGACAGGGTCGCGACCAGCAGTGCGCAATAACGGACGGCGGCGGCGACGAGTGTGCGCCACCGCCGCCGGCGTGCGGGAACGGTTGCCGAGGTGACCGTTACTCCTTGACCGCCACGACCGGGCACGGTGCGTCGACCAGGATGTCCCGTGCGTAGCTGCCGATGATCAACTTCAATGTGGCGCTGCGCTTCTGCATCCCGATGACGACCAGATCGGCGTTGACGTCGCCGGCGAGGGCAATGACGCTGTCCACGGGGTCCTTCGCGCCGGAATGGACTTCGTGCGTGATCCCGCTGTCTCTCAACTGATCGGTGACGTCGTCGTTGAGCGACGGTGAGACGTACCGCGGCGCGCCGGGGATGTCGGTCGAGGGTCCGAGGACGACGTGCATCGTGGTGTCGGTCGAGCCGAACTGCTTGGCGGTCTTCAACGCCCAGTCGAGGGCGGCTCGGCTTTCGGGCCGTTCGTTGACGAGTACGACGTAGGTGCCCATGGCTGAAATCTCCTGTCTCAGAACGGGTAAGCGGCGGTCAGCGTGCCAACGGCCAACATGACGAGCCCGACGATGGATGCGCGCCAGATCGCTTTGCGCATGTGGTCACCAAGTTCGACCTTGGCCAGTCCGACGAGCAGCAGGAAGGACGCCACCAGGGGGCTGGAGGTGTGCAGGGGTTGACCGGTGATGGAGGCGCGAGCCATCTCCTCCGCCGTGATGCCGTAGTGGCCTGCGGCCTCAGTGAGGACGGGCATGACGCCGAAGAAGAAGGCGTCGTTGCTCATGAAGAAAGTCAGCGGAAGGCTCAGGACACCGGCGATCAGGGCGAGGTGCGGGCCGAAGCTGGTCGGGATGATGTCCACCAGCCAGGCAGCCATCGCCTCGACCATGCCGGTGCCGTTGAGGACGCCGGTGAGAACGGATGCGGCGAAGACCAGCGCGACGACTGAGACGACGCTGGAGGCGTGTGCCTTGAGTTGATCGGCCTGCTCGGCCACGCGGGGGAAGTTCATGACCAGGGCCAGTCCGACGCCGATCATCAGGATGACTGGCGGTTCGACGAGGCCCCAGACGAGCATGATCATGACGGCTGCGGTCAACGCGAAGTTGAGCCACACCAGCTTTGGCCTGGCCTTCGGGCGGTGCAGGTGGTGCCGTGCGTCTTCGGGGAGATCGGCGAAATCGGAGACGTCCCCGTGTCCGCCACCCATGGCGGCCGAATTTCCGTCGGAGGGCAGCGTTGGCGGAGTGTTGGACGAACCCGTACCCACCCCGGCCAGTTGCTCGGACTTGACGACCTGTTCGGACTCGACGGTGACGGTCTCGGCCTGGACGTCCTCGGCCCTATCGTCGGCGAGGACCAACCGTCCGACACGCTTGCGCTCGCTGCGGCCGAGGAAGTAGGCGAGCACGAGGACCGCGACGATGCCCGAGGCGATTGCCGGGATCATCGGCACGAAGATGTCGATGGGGGACACGTTCAACGAGGCGGCGGCGCGGGCGGTCGAGCCACCCCACGGCACGGTGTTGAGGACGCCGTTTGCGGTGGCGGCGACGACGGTGAGGACGACGGGGCTCATCCGGAGCTTGAGGTAGATCGGCAGGAACGCCGAGGTGACGATGATGAAGGTGGTCGAGCCGTCTCCGTCGAGCGAGACGATCGAGGTCAGCAGTGCGGTACCGACGACCAGTCGCATCGGGTCGTTCTTGACGAAGCGCAGGATCAGCTTGATCAGCGGGTCGAACAGGCCGACGTCGATCATGATGCCGAAGAACGTGATCGCGAAGAACAGCAGCGCCGCGGTCGGGGCCAGTTTGAGCAGTGCCTCCATGATCATGTCGGACAGGCCCCAACCGGCGCCGGCGAACAGCCCGAAGATCGTCGGAACCAGAATCAATGCGGCAACGGGGGTGATTCGCTTCGTCATGATCAGCCACATGAAGGCCGTGATCATGGAAAAGCCGAGTATGACGAGCATCGCGTCTCCCTCAAAGTGTGGTGTACGTCATGGCATACCATAAAGCATGCAATAACGGATGCCAAGGGGGATGCTAATCTGTCCCGCATGGCGCGCGACAGCAAGGCCGATCAGGTGTACGCGGCGCTGCGCGAGGAGATCCTCGACGGCACGCTGCGACCAGGGGATTCGCTGAGCGTGCTCAAGGTCGCCGACCGGTTCGGAGCGTCGCGAACCCCGGTCCGCGACGCATTCATTCGCTTGGAGTCCGATGGACTGGTGTCCCTGATAGACCGCCAGGGCGCCCGCGTGTCACCCATCTCGATCCGCGGTGTGCGAGACCTCTTCGAAATGCGAATCATGCTGGAAGGCAATGCCACTCGCCAGGTCGCCGAAGCGGCAGGAGTCGACGCGAGGGTCCGCGAATCATTCGCCGAATTGCTGTCGGCGTTTCAGGCCTTGGGTCGCGAAGCACCGTCCCGAGAACGCCGCGACAGGTTCTACGAGCTTGCCGAGGCCTACGACCAGTTCGTGATCGCAAAAGCCCGCAACGAGCACCTGTCACGGTTGGTGGCTGACCTGCGCCCGCATAGCGCGCGCCTGCGAATCATCGCTCACTCCAAGCCTGACCGGCTTGAGGGCTCTCTAGAAGAACACCTCGCAATGTGCCGGGCCATCGTCGAACACGACCCAGACGCCGCCGCCGCCGCATGCACCGAACACTTGTTGAACACCCAACGCACCATCCTCGATGCCGTGTTGGACCCGGCCGGGACGTCGTCGGTTCCGGTCGACATCATCAGCGCGTAAGCTCACCCCGGCGTGCTGCGCGAGCTGTTCGGGACGTTCATCCACACGGTGAAGGGTGCTGAAACCGACGCCCTACGCGCGGCCGTCCTCGTACGTGAACCCGTAACCGCCGGGGCGGTAGTCGGTGCCGAAGAACGCACGCTCGCGATCCTGCATCGCCTTCCAGCCCCGAAGGGCCGCGACCGTCGCGCGGTCGATGGAGATGGTCTGGTCGGCGTTCTTCGTCTTGCCGCCAGACTCGTCCCGCAAGCGCCCCCGACGACGACCCGGTTGTCGTGCACGGTGATCTCGCCGGCCTCGAGGTCCACCGACGCCCACTTCAGTCCGCATACCTGCCCGCGGCAAATGCCGGTGGTCAGTTCGAGGAGGAACGGCGGCGAAGCGGTCGCCCTTGAAGGCAACGAGAAAGCGTTCAATGTCCTCGGTGGTCCACACGTGTCGCCGCGTGCGGGCGACCTTGGGCGGCTTGACGTTGCCTGCCGGGTTGTCGGTGACGTACGTGCCTTGTGCGGCGCAGCTGCTTTACTGGCCCGGGGCTTGTTGGCTCGCGTGACGCTGCACGCTGAGATGGTGGCGGGGGCGTGGTAAACGTGGAGGTTTACCGGTCGCGAGAACCTGGGCGCGATCCCTGACGGGGAAGAAGTCACGCCATGAGTACGACGCTGCTGGTACTTCCGGGAGACGGTATCGGTCCGGAGATCACCCCGGCGACCTTGCTGGTGCTGGCGGCGGCTGATCGTGCCCTCGGGCTGAAGCTTGACTTCGAGATCCATCACATCGGGTTGACGTGCCTGGCCAAACACGGCACAACGTTGACCGACGAGACCCTTGCGCGCGTCCCGGACGTGGACGGAGTCATCTTGGGCCCGGTGTCGCATTATGACTACCCGGCCCGTGGCGAGGGTGGGATCAACCCGTCGGCGGAACTTCGCACCACGTTCGCGCTGTATTCGAACATTCGGCCGTGCCGATCGCGGGAGGGCTTGACGATCCTGCGCGAGCCGATGGACTTGGTCATCGTTCGCGAGAACACCGAGGGGTTTTACTCCGACCGCAATATGTTCGCCGGTACCGCGCGGAGTTCATGCCGGAGGACGGCATGGCACTGGCGATCCGGAAGATCACCGCCAAGGCGTGCCGACGGGTGGCTCGTACCGCGTTCGAGTTGGCTGCCGCCCGCCGCCGCAAGGTGACCGCGGTGCGCGTTCGCCCGCCACAGCAACCACTTCGGGCCGGTGATGCCCTACCTCTTCAAGGCGGCATCGCAGGGCTTCGCAGCGATCATCGCCAGCAATGCCACCACCACCATCGCGCCATGGGGCGGTCGGGCAACTCGGCTGGGCAACAACCCGTTGGGTTTCGGAATGCCCAACCCTGGCTCCGATCCAATCTTGTTGGACATCGCGCTGAGCGTCGCTGCCGCGGGCCAAGATACGGGCAGCCGCGGCGGAGGGGCGTGACATCCCCGACACCTGGACCACCGACCCGTCCGGGCGCCCCACGACCGATCCGCACGCCGCGCTGGAGGGCTTCCTGCAACCGATCGCCGGGCACAAGGGGTACGGGTTGTCGGTCATGGTCGACCTGTTCGCCGGACTGCTCTCTGGCGCAGCGTATCTCGACAAGGTGAGCTCGTGGAGCATCACACCCGAACAGCCCCAGAATCTCGGGCACTTCTTCATCCTCATCGACACCCGGCTCCTGAGCGCCCCAGACGTGCTCGGCGAGCGAGTGGGCGACTTCGGTGAACGCCTGCACGCAGTACCCGCGGCAGACCCCGCCCAGCCCGTCCGACTGCCCGGCGAAATCGAGATGGCGCGCCATCACCGCCAGTTGCGCGACGGGCTCACCCTCGACGAGAGAGACGTTCAGGCCCTTCGGGACCTCGTGCAGGCCCGCATATGGACCCCGGCAAGCTGGGACTGCCACACCCACGTCTTCGGACCCTATGACCGGTACCCGCTGGACCCGAGTCGCAGTTACACACCGCCAACGGCGACCAGCGCCGACCTGCGCGCCCACCTCGACGCGCTCGGCATCGAGCACGTAGTTCTGGTTCAGCCGCACTCCTACGGCACGGACACTCGCGCGATGACGGCCGCACTCGCCGCGCTCGGTGACCGGGCACGAGGTGTCACGGTCGTCGACCCCGACGCCACGACGGTCGACGCCCTAAAGGCACTGCACCGGACGGGTATTCGCGGCGTCCGAGTGAACGTTCACACCGCCCACTCCTCGGTGGCAGCTCCGGCAATGGATCACCTCGTCGAGATGCTCGCGGCGTCCGGGCTTCACCTACAGCTCTTCGCACCCGGATCCGAACTCGCCGAACTCATCGCACACCTCGACCCAGCCGTCCCCATCGTGGTCGACCACATGGGAATGGTTCTGCACGGCAGCGGACACCGCGAGTCGGCCGACATCCTTCGGGTTCTCTGCGAACACGACTGCTGGATCAAGCTCTCCGCACCGGAGCGGATGGGCGTCGAACCCGACGACACCCGGGTTCGTCGCCTCGTCGAGGAGTTCGCGGCGCACGCACCACAGCGCATCCTGTGGGGCAGCGACTGGCCGCACAGCTCCGTGAGCCATACCCGTCCCGTCGAACAAACCGAACCGTTCCGCGACGTCGACGACCGCGCCCGCCTCGAACTGCTCGATACGTGGCTGGGTGCCGACCTGTTCGACGCCATGATGCGCGACAACCCGGAGGTGCTCTACGCATGACGAATTCCCAGGACAAGCAGTGAGATACGCCCGCATCGACGTCCAAGGGCGCACCGCATGGGCAGTAGTCACCAAAGACGGATTCCGCGAATTGCCGGGCGCACCATTCGACGACGTCCGCCCAATAGGGGCGACTATCAATCAAGGAGAGGCTCGACTGCTCGCGCCGGTCGCACCGTCGAAGATCTTCTGCCTGGGCCGCAACTACGCCGCGCATCGTTCGGAGATGGGCTTCACCCACGACGGCGCGCCGTCGGTCTTCATGAAGCCGCTCACGACGATCATCGGCCCCGGGGACGACATCGTGCTACCTCCCCTGAGGCTGAGTGGGCACGTCGAGCACGAGGCCGAACTGGCCGTCGTCATCGGGCGGACCGCTCGCTTCGTCACCGCCGCAGACGCCCTGACCTACGTCTTGGGATACACCTGCGCCAACGACGTCAGCGCACGCGATCTTCAACGAAGCGACCCGCACCCCACACGTGGCAAGGGTTTCGACACGTTTTGTCCGGTCGGGCCGTGGATCGAGACCGACCTCCACGCCGTGTCCGGAGTTCGCCTGCGCTGCAGCGTCAACGGTGAGCTCCGGCAGGACGCGTCAACTGCAGACATGACCTACGACATCCCGTTCTTGATCGAATACCTCAGTGGGTTCGCGACCCTCAACCCGGGAGACCTCATCCTCACCGGCTCACCAGGCGGAACCGCGGCCATCCACGCCGGCGACAGAATCGACATCGACGTCGAGGGAATCGGAACCCTGACCACCGGCGTCGTCGGCTCCGACCAGCCCTGACCCGGGCGCGAAGCGGCGCGTCGGGGGTCTTGACCAACGCGGCCCCCGACGGCTCCGGTCGTGGGACCACACGGTTGAAAGACCTGGTCGACGTCCACTCCCACTAAGTAGTACACCGGCGGAGCGCACAAGTTGCCCAACCGTCTGGCCTGCCCCGTTCCAGGCCCGCAACGTCCGAGATGAACGCAGCAAAGGCGGGCGTCTCCGGCGGCAGCGCCCACCATCGGTCGCCCCATGTATCACCATCAACTAGTCCGGCTCGGCAATGCGATGCGCAATGATGGCGTGTCACGACGATCTGGGCCGCGGGGGACCGGGCGGCACGACGATGAATAATGTCGATTATCTATCGGAATGAAGTGGTCTGTTGCACAATGCTGTTCGTATATATCGGTGACAGACTGGAGCAGAGGTGCAACGCGGTTGGGCGTCTGTTCGTCGCCGCGGCCGAGCGTCGAACGAAGTTCTGCTATCCCCCGGCGGGGGAGTGATCGCGATGTCTTCTGAAGCTTCCTCCCACCGCTGATAAGCAATTAGATCGAGCGCAATCGTGTTGCTGCAACCTGATGGGCGCGGACGGTCAAGGGATGGATGTGCACCGCTGCGCAGCGCGATGAGGCCGTCCGTGTCGCGGCTGCTCGGGCCACCTCGACGCCGAAAGGCCGCGGCAGTAATCGTCTTCATGTCTTGCTAGCTGACCCCCGGCGCGCTGCGCGCGTTCGAGAGATTCGTCGTCAGATGCGGAAGGGGCGGTGACCCGGCGCCCCTCGCGTGGCAGGTTGACGGTCGGCGTAGTAGGGCAGGAGTTCGTGAAACGCTTCGGTGTAGGTGCGGTGGCCGCTTTCGGCGGCGCGAAGGTAGTCGGTGAGGGTGTCGACGATTCGCCATACGTGCTGTAGCGCTTTTCCGATGTCGTTGCCGTTGGCGCCGACCGCGCGGGTGAGCCGGGTTGCAAGGTATTGCTGCCGGTGGGGTGCGGGCGCTGTGCTGCAGACGTGTTGAAGGAATGTGTTGTCGGTGAGCATGGCGGCGATCGCGACTTGTGACCGGTAGATCATCACGGCAGGCGGTCCGAGGGGCGGGCTGCGGTGGTGCGTGGCGGCCTTCGTGGGGTGGGCCAGTAGTGCGGTGTCGCGGGCGATCTTCATCGCGGGGGAGTCGAGGACGAGTTCGCGGGTTCGGTGCAGTGATCGGAAGCGGCGTTCTGCGTGCAGCACTCCGGGTAAATCGGCGGCCGGGCTGTGGGGCGGATCGTGTGTGCATTGGTGGGACAAGCAGATGAGACCGACTGGTGGCAGGCGTGCGAGCACGGTGTCCCCGCCGGCGCAGTGTCGGCATAGGGGGCGGGCCGGCACGGGGTGGCCGTTGAGCGTGGCCGGCGTCGTGAACGCCTCGGGTGGGAGGCCACCGAGCTCGCGCCACAGGGTGGCGCGTCGGGGATGGCTGCGGGCGCGGGAGGTCAGCAGCCGTTGGTGGCGCAGGCCGGCTTCGATGTCGGTGATGGTGGTGTGGTTGGTTGCCGCGGCGCGGTGGGCGAAGGAGTCCACGGTCTCCCCGGGATATGTGGGGACGAGGAGGGGCAGGGGCGGCAGGGTCATCGCCGCGCTGCGGCCGGTGGCCGGGTTCGTTTGTGTGCCTGGAGGTCGGTGTGGTGTTCGGTGGCGGCGCGGTCGGTGGGAATGGATTGCAGCAGTGGTCGATCAATGCGTTCGGTGTGTTCTTGGATGGCGGCGATGGCGGCGTCGGTCAGGAGCGCGCGCAGTGAGCCAATGCTGCCGCCAGTGCGGTCGTGAAGGTAGGCGGCGTGCCGGGCGAGGGTGCCGCGTCGGTGGCGGCGTAGGGGGAGCAGGGCTTCAAGTCCGAGGATCAGGGCGGTCCATTGGTCACGTCCGTCTGCTGTGGTGTGGGTGTAGGGGCCGATTTCGTGCAGGATGGTGCGGGCTTTGATCTGTCGGCCCATGTCACCGGTGTAAAGATCGGCGGTGGGCAGGTCGATGCCGACGTAGCAGAAGGTGGCGTCGAGGCGTTCGCTGAACACTTTCAGCGTTGAGGCGGCTTGGGCGCCGGCGGGGTTGTTGGTGCGCAGGTTGTGGACTTCGTCGACGATGACCAGGGTGGTGCCCAGGTCGCGCAGGACGGCAACCACTTGGTCGCTGACATGTTGGGCGGTGGCGCGGGGGTGGGTGATCAGACCAAGCCAGGTGGCGAAGGCCAGCATCAGAATCTTCGGTGTGGCGCCCGGTGGGGCGACGATGTAGACCACGGGGGCATAGTTGGGGTCGTCGTGGCCGCGTTGGTCGCGCATGCGGCGTTCGTGACGTTTGCCGATGAGCAGTGCTGCAGTGCTTTTGCCCAGGCCGGCGGCGCCGCTGAGCGCAAGCCCGCGCCTCGCGGTGGCGGTGTAGGAGGTGTTGCGAGCCAACAGGATTCGCATCTGGCGCCCCAGTGCGGTGATGTGGGGTGTTTCCAAGACGATGTCGGCGGCCAGCCAGGCGATGCGCTGGGTGTGATAGTCCGCAGCGGCGGTGGGGGACAGG
>Ga0247763_1000026_pt1 | contig 56391 bp, 90 predicted proteins | sample UWRJL141409B4_FD_179926 | JGI IMG/M metagenome (GOLD analysis project Ga0247763, IMG submission 179926) | Plant litter microbial communities from Arlington Agricultural Research Station in Wisconsin, United States - UWRJ-L141-409B-4 | ecosystem: Environmental > Terrestrial > Plant litter >... | reverse complement strand
TAATTGAATGCCGAAGGGTGCTAATATAATAAGCCTTCAAACTCAATTCGATACTCCTTGCATATGGGCAATAGTTAATCCTGATGCTAGTAAAGAAAAGAGAACTTTCTTTACTATTGGCACGGGCCATAAATACCCCAATTTTACAGGCTTAGTACATATTGGCAGTTATTCTATACAGGGAGGAGTTCTTGTTTTTCATGTGTTTGAATTGAAATAATTTCACGATTAAAACGGACAAAGAAATGAAAACAATTAAACACTACATCTATTTAATACCTATCCTTATAGTAGGTTTTCTATGTTATTGTTTAGCTGATGATGAAGATTTAAACGATTATTGGATATGAAACTAGCAATAATTGGCAGTAGAAAGTTTTCTAATAAAGAAAGATTCGATTACAAATTAGAGCCTTACAAAGATAAGGTAACGCTTGTAATAAGCGGAGGTGCTGAAGGTGCGGATACCTTTGCAAGTAATTGGGCTAAAGAAAATAATATTCCTATTATCGTACATTTACCCGATTGGAATAAATACGGCAAGGCGGCAGGAGCAATTAGAAACCGATTGATAGTTAATGAATGTGACGAATTAATTGCATTCTGGGACGGCAAAAGCAAAGGAACTAAAATTTCTATTGATATGGCTAAAGACCAAAGAAAGAGATATGATATAATTTATTTTTAATCCCTAATCAGACTTTTTAAATTATCAGGCTTATGAAATATTACATCATCATTCATTTACTTTTAAGTTTAGGCGTAGGTTTAGTCTTTACTTATCAACTATTTTTTAAAGATAACCATAAAATTCATGCTGGAGAATACGGCGAAGTGATGCTATTATTTGCGGTAACCTTTATTGGTTGGCCTTTTGCACTATTAAATTATATTTATAAAAAACTTGTACAATGAAAAAACTTAATCGTACACATTGGGAATTAATAGCCCTTGTAGCTATTGTAATTGTATTTATAGTAGTTTTCCTTACAGGGAAGTTAAATGCTTTTGATAGAGGATATGAAGCAGGATTAGCCAAGGGAAATAACGACTGCAATACAAAGATTAGACAATCAATTCAAACCATTCAAGAAGATGCAAAAGAAAAACAGAAGATTTTCAATGAGCCTGCTAATGATGCTTATGATCGCTTTAAGCGTAATACCCGTAAGAAGTAAAGCACAGGTATTCACCGTTACAGAAGAAGAACTCAGGGCCGCAAACAATGCCTTTCGTCAGCGTGATTCCTGCAATGCTGCTGGATTCCTGTTAAGTGTAATTGCCAAGACATTAGACAATCAGAATAAAGTATTAAGCGATTCATCGAAGATTAAAGACGCACAGATTAAACGGGCAGAGAAGAAAATCAGAAATAAGAACAAAATCGCTATCGGCTCATTAATAGTAAATGCAATTTTCTTTGTTATTCTAATTCTTTAGTTTATATTTGTTTTCACCTTTTAAACCCCGCTTGTTAGTGCGGATAAAGGGTAGGTAGGGATACGAAAAATAGTTTTAAGATAGTGATTATGGGTTAGTACTTCAGGAAAAGACTTTCTACTTTAGGAGGTCTTTTTTATTTATACCAAAGTCAGATTTCCCGACTTCGCTATTGTTATAAATGTTAAGTGGTATCTTAGCATTTCTTTTCTCTTTGCATCCCTTAATTGCTTCGCTTCGTAATCTGTCAATAACTTTTTTACAAGCTCAAGCCCCATTTCTTGTTTAGTTTTCATTGCAATGCCTTATAAAATTTCTGTGCGTATTCTGATATTTCTTTGGCTTTGTCGGGTAGTTTTTCTCCTTGCCTTGCACCGTTGATAATCTTACGGGCATTAATCCAGTCTGTGTTTCTATCGTTGAAATATACCCCTAATGTATGACTAGGGCGAAAAAATCCCTCTTTCATGCCTATAAGGCAAATCTTAATTGAAATGTTTTTATCAAGGGCTAACTCTGGTCTTAAAATTAAATTAACGTTCAATAAATTAGCAAACTTCTGATAATTTGTTTTCCAGGTTATTTGCACATAGCCACGCCCGTAGTAAACCTGCTTTGTAACAGGGTCAGGCACGCCGTAGGGTCTGCCTTTGCCTTTTCCAAACTCTTCAATCGGTTGCATAGTTGCCGCCGTCTCATGCCAGATAGTGGCTAAGATGTAGGCAAATTGTCTCAAATCTGTTATATCCTCTTGTTCGGCTAAAGAATCTAAGATAAAATCAAAGCCCTCAACTTGTGATTGATTGAGTTTGCCAAATTCCTGACGAACAATATTAAAAAAGTTTTGCTTGATTATCATGTTAATAGCCTAATCGAATACTTGTATTAGCAAATATAGAAACCAATTGTTCAGACATTTTAAATCTGTTTTTATTTATTTCGATAGACTTAAATATGTTTCCGTCCTTTGTCCTTTCAGTTGCGGCTTTCCAGTCAAAAAACATTTCTATCAAATCAAACAAATCCATCCCATCAATACCGTTCTCATAATGCTCTGGATGATGAGAGTTGTTAGTATAGTGATTATCCAAAGCAACTTTAAGCCCTTGCAAGAACTCTTTATATTCATCACTACCATACACACAATTCTTTAGTTTAGGAGTGTACTCATCAAATAGTTCTTTTTCTGGACTAATGAACTTTGAATTGTCATGCACGTTAGCCCTTTTTATTAATTCTATTGCAGCTTCGTTTAAGAGTTCTGCAACTCTTTTTACGTGTAATAACGTATCTTTTGTACTATCGTATTGCGATTCTATCATATCTTACTATATTTGTATGTCACCATCTCAGTGATGTAACAATTTGCAATGAATACAGCCCTATTATTTAGGGCTTTTCTTTTTTCATGGCTATTAAGGAATGTCTGCCCAGGTGCTATCGGTTTGCTCGTATCTGTTACAATTTATTTTCACTTGTCTTAGTTCATTGTAAGGGATTCCACTTGTACTAAAAGTATACGATTGTTCGCCCATTGCTGATGTTAATTTCTTGCGGAAAGGCATCGTGCTTGGATTTAAAAAATCTACCTGAAAAGTAACCGCAAAAGCCGTTAGATTCGTCATATAAATAGTATAGGACTGAATCGGCAGGTAGTAAATAGCATCTTCGGCTGAGGTCTTAATATACCTTCTATCAGGGTGGTTGTTGTTTTGGGCAGGTTGATTCCCATTTACATCCGGCATTACATAATACCAGCCTGCGGTTTGTGTGTTTGAAATATAAGTGATACCGTCCTGTCCTACTAATCGCCATTTGACCATCGCCAGATTGCCACTACTGCCCGTATAGGTGATGCTGTGCGTAGGGGCTAAGATTCTTACTTTTGTGCTTTGATAAGTAGGAAAATTAGCGGAATTGGTACTTCCGTCGGCATTTGTATAAGGGAAAGACTTAATTGAATTGTCTTTCAGACAGAACGAATGAAGCGTGTATAAACTTAAAGGATACTGACACCCACTACTGGCTGTAAACCCGTAGTCATCACTCACCGGAACGCTTGCCCGTACACTATTGCCCGCACCAACTGATTTCCAGTCAGCTAAGATAGAATTGGGATTCTCTAAGACTTTGCCTATACTTTGATTGACCGTTTTTTCTACATTAACTGTATTAGGCGGCTGAGCGAATTTCTGTACTACACCCTTAAGGACGTTCATCATCGCTGAGAAGTAATTAGAATTAATAGAGTCGGAGATAATTAGAATATATTTAGCCCCGTTGTCTATCGCACTATAGGCTATTTCTTTTCCATAAGTTTCTATGTCTGTCGGATTAGTTGCCCCGTAGATTTCCCTCATATCAAAATCGTTAATCTCCGTTCCCTTCTTCTTAGTGATATTAGTACGCATCACGTCGACTGAAATAGAATAATCCGGCCTTGAAGAAGAAATGCCCATCTGCGCTTTAACCATATCTGCCGAATCGTCCCACTCGCTGGCCAGCACAGTCATTCTTCTGTCTGAATAAGGATAAGTAATAGCCCCGAACTCTAAAGCAAACTTGGCCTGAGGCGCATAATCTACCCCAAGCTGACGGCAATCCTCCATATATCCCTTAAAAAGATTGAAGTTAAACTGCCACCAGTCTTTGCCCCTGTTGTTGCTATAGATACTACTGGCTACTTCTGGAGTAGAGTTTGTATACAGTTGCCCTGAACGTGGCGGCTCTACTTCGGAGAAACTACCGTAAGAAGTCCCCCATGAGGTGTTAAGGGTAGCAATTAAGGTGTATTTGGCTTGCATCGCTGTTTTAAAAGCAGCTACGGCAGGCGGACTAAAATCATAAGAGGTTTGGTATCTTTCAGACTTGACATCTCCCTGACTGTAATAAATAGAATTGGAGTAGCTATACAATGGACTGGTGACTGTCATAGAAGTGTTAGATGCAATGGCCGTCACCCGTACAAATTCCTTGTCTGGAAAGAATACCGGATGCCCTACCTGAAAATCTGTGGTAAAGTTCGTGCCAGACCCTGTAAGGGTTGTTCCGCCTCCGCTGATAGAAACAGTTCCGGCTCTTTGTGTTCTGGTGTACTGCTGGTTCTCAAAGTTATACCCCGCCTCTTTCTGTGCAGTCATAGCTACACTATACATCACAAATTTTGACCCATATCTTACTGTAAGTTTAACTAAGGCTTTTTTAACAAAATCCAGAGCCATCGTTACCCCTGGCTCGTAGGCTAAAGATACGTGACCACTACCGTATTCTATACGTGCCGGATAGCCCTGATCGTCCTGCATGACATTAGCCCACAAATCTATTTTGTCACTACCATTGACAAAGTTTGCAGCCCCGTAGGTTTGCGAGTTGTTCAAGTCGGTACATATACGGAAACTTAGTTTTACTTTTGCATTCAGTCCGATAGCATAGTCTGCCAAATCAAAAATATACGCCCAATTGCTATCTGAATTGGTAACCTGGGCAGCATAGTCATTGTAAATCAATCCCCATTCTACCCATATCATAATTTCTGTGGCCCCATTATTTACTGCTTGCAGATATTCCTGCTTAGTCCTTACAATAGAGGGTGAGGTGGTAGTTCTGCCCTCTGCTGTGGGATATTGCTGCAAGTAAGCTACGGTGTTTTCGTTCTGAAAATTATCCCCTGCGGGTACGTCTCCATACCCGCTAGGCGGCGTAGCAATGGCATCGTTAATGTCAGTAAAATAGTCATTCAGGGCATTTTCTCTGGTGTTAGTGATTCTACCTGATGCGTCTGTTTCCATATAGTACCACTGCATCACATCGCTGCCGTTTATATCGTTTTCTCCATACCGGAAAAATAACCCTGCATGTTTTAATGTGGTAGGGTTATAAACGACTATGTCCTGAAAGACTGGTTTACTGAGAGGCATTTACTTCTTTGTTTTGTCTGTTATCTTTAAAATATAATCTTCCAGTTCAACGGCTACCGAATAAAAATCTGTCTTATCGTCTCCGGTGAATTTGGTTGTAAGCTCAAAGGGTTCAAAGCTGAACTCATATTCCTTTGCTACTGCGCCCGCTACATCTTTTTGCTTCTTCTCAAGAAGTTCTAATGATTTGTCCGCATTTTCCGCATAGGTCTTATGCTTGGACATTTCACTGTAAATCTCGTTTGCGTGATTAATCTCCGTCGTACTGGACAAAGCTACGTCCTGTAAGTAGTCTTTGGCTTTTTTAAGGTTCTTTCTTTCTTCATAAGACAGTTCAGTACTTTGAAGCAGACGGGCTACCATTGAGGTAAGGAAATTAATTTTTCTGAATCCTACTTTCATAAACAATGTTTTAAGTGAATAATATACAAATATAAATAAAAAAATGTATTTGCAAATTACCCTGCTATTAAAGTTGCTTTATATCGGTACTTACCACTACTTACGGGCGAACTGTTAGTAATCTGAAACTTAGCCGTTTGTCCTACCAAAGCCGAAACACCCTGTAAATCAAAAAGTACCCCGTCAATGACTACGCCGCTATCATCGTTTACTGCACCCCCTGGATACTTGTCAGATAATAACTCAACCCACTTGCCACCTATGGTTATGTCATACGAGGACTCTATTTGTAAGCCCCTGAGTCCGCCCACACTTTTATATCCATACATTCTTGCATCGTAGTCAGTCCCTGTTTTATTCCAGAATATAGTATTGTAACTATCCATTAAAATATCCTTATCTACTTTCCCGCCACTCCATGTTAGATTCAGCAAATCAAGTTCGGTCAGGAATCTGTATCGGTTGGTGTCGTCCATCAAATGATACACCAGTCCGTCCTTGTCAATCTGAATGCCATACTGAACCATGTCAGCCAAAGCACTGTCTTTTCTATAAGCATGAAGACCGAACACCCCTGTGTCTGAATCTATAAATACAAATGCCTCCCCGAACGCCTTGTCTGTATCGGAATAGAGTTTAAATCCTCTTTCGCCTTCATCTGTCAGAAGTAATACCGCATCTTCTTTGGTGGCATACGTAGCAGTAGCGTTAGAAATAGATAGATATGTACTAGCTGCGATGGTAGAAGTCAGGTAAGTAGACGAGGCCGAAGCGGTAGTTAAATACGTACTGGTATCGTAACTGATTACCCCTGCGACCGACTTAACAAAGCCTGTACCACCTAAAATCAACTGATACGTGCTGGCCGCTGTTGAGGTAGATAAGTAGGAGGTGTTATCGTAGGTAATTGCCCCAGCGGTTGAACGTACAAGTCCTGTGCCATCATCAAGCAAAGGCTGATAAGTAGCCGTAGCCGTAGCAGTGGTCAGATAGGTAGAATTGTCATAAGAAATAGTTGTGCCGCTAATCTTAATAAACCCTGTTCCTGAAAGTTTAGCCTGATATGCTGTCGCAATATCGGATATATCCGCTACCGCAAGTGTGGCCCATGCGTTTGTGCTTGCGCCTCTTTTCAGGAATTGGCCCGATGTTCCATTAGACCCGCTTACGTGTAAAAGTCCTGTATAGTTAAAATTCCCTAAGATATCCAAAGGATAAGAGGCTGTACTTGTGCCAATCCTTACCCCAGTCGAATTGATGGACATTTTCTGTGTGCCACTACTGAAAAAGGACGTTGTTGTTCCTTTAATATCAAGGGCGGCAGAAGATTCCAGAATAGCGTTAGTCGAAAATGAAGTTTTAATATAATCAGTTACTGTTCCAAATACCCCACTCGTAGCTAAAACCGAACCGTTCACATCTAGCTTATACGAGGCGTTAGGTGACGACTGGTTAATTCCGACCGACGTTCCGTTGTCGGTGATTTGAGAGTCCCCTAAGGTCGAAGTCGTGGCGTATTTAACTACCTTGTTAGCTGTGCCTGTGATGGCAGCAGTTCCCAATGCGTCTACGATTCCGTACCCAGCTAAAGTAGTAGGGTTTGTGCCTGCCGTAACCCGTCCGTAAGTGTCTACCGTAACAGACTTGTAAGTCCCTGGCGTTGCTATTCCTGAAGCCAAATCTAATGCCCATGTTTTATTGCCTGATAAATCTTGCGCCCCAGCCGAACTCGTTACCCTGCCAGATGTTCCATTGATTGTAATAGTTGTTGCGCCCAGTGCGTACCCTGCGGATGCGTGATTCCCCCATCCATAAGCACTGTTCCAGTTAGTTATCGAAGTGTCCGTAATCAGGTTGGCAGATTTAAATGCACTCCAGACAGGGTCTGTTTCTGCCCCAAAATCCAAAGCATACGTAATTCCTGTTGTATTGACTGTAATCGTAGACGCATTAGTATTAATGTACCTTTGATTGGCGTATGTGCCATTGGTGATTAAGTGATAAGCCCCCCTGATTTCAGCATCTGAATCATTGGTTGTGCTACGCGTCCATGTGCCTGCTGCTACCACATATACACCATTTTGCGCCGGAAGTGTCTGCCCGGCTACTAACACATAATCCGTTGCTACTGCGGCGTATCCGCTGATAGTCTGTGCGCCAGATAATGTAATATTGGTTAAGGATATGGTTTTTACTACATCACCCCTTTTTATAAAAGACAAAGAGTCTACATAAGCCTTGTTGGTGGCGTGACTACTTAATGTAGGCGCAGTTGGTACGACAATATTAGCGTCGAAAGTGCTATCCTGTGAGAAATGACTGGTCCCTATTACATCCAGCTTATAAGAAGATGATGTGGTGCCTATCCATAGATTCCCGTTCAGGTAGTTATTAGCTGTTCCGGACATATAAATATTCCATCTGCCAGACCCCGACGCTATCGCGCCAAAAAAACCATAGTTATTGGCAGCTCCAGTGGTCGTGCTATCAACGTAATAGCCTACTTGCGTTGTCACGGTACTACCTGCCCCGAATGTGCCTTGCGTTGCCTGATAGTGATAAAGCTGTGAAAGCGTAAATGATGCTGCTGCCGTTGAGGCAACGGTTCTGTTATAAACCGCATTCGACGTGACCCCAGATTGAACGTCGCCGGAATTATAAACCCCAAAGGAAGTAGGAGCGCCTGTAATGTTTTTACTAATCCGTAAATTGTACTGGGTAAGCGTATTATTACCAATACCCAAAGAACCTGCCATGTAGTTATTAGCAGTTCCGTCCATGTATGCGTTCCAGTTGGTAGCAGCAGATGCAAGCGCCCCCCTGAATGCAATGTTTACATTTGTTGCCCCTGTCATATTTGAACTAACCTGAAAGCCATACTGATTAGTCACTGAACTACCTGCCCCGAAAGTCCCTTGAGTTGCGTGATAGTGTATGAGATTCGGGAGGGTAAATGATGCCGCCGCAGTAGAGGCAGTTGTTCTGTTATATTCTGCTAAAACCGTAACGTCCGACTGGATTTGACCCCCATTCAATATACCAAATGACGAAGTAGCCCCTGTTATTGTCTTGCCTAAAACAAGGGAAAAGCCTGTTAATGATGTACTACCTATCCCTAACGCCCCGGCCATGTAATTATTAGCCGTTCCGTTCCCGTAAAAGTTCCATGAATTAGTGGCGGCGGCTATATTCCCGTAAAACCCGTAATTATTAGTAGCCCCGGTTAATGAGAAATTTGCACTAAATCCCATCTGCGAAGTTACGGTTCCAGACAGCGTCCCTTGTACTGCCGAAAAGTGATTTAAGGTAGTAAGGGTAAATCCCGTAATCGTCGATGCGCTCGTTCTGAAATAAGACGCTAAGGTCGTAACTCCCGTTTGTACCTGTCCGCTTGATTCGATACCATAGGCACTAAGCCCCCCTGTAATATTGCTTGTTAGCCTCAGCCCGTAGGCTGTTACCGAGGTTGTACCTATTCCTACCCCACCATTTTCATAAATAATACTATTACCTATAGCAGTGGTAGAACTAAACTTTGGTAAATAATTAAGCGTTCCAGATACTTTTGCACTTAATTGACCTTGCACCTTCTGGAATGCCTGTAAAATTGAATCAGTCGCAGATATTGCGGTATCCCCCCCTATGGCGTATCCGGTAAGTAGACTGGAAGTTGGATTAATCCATGCAGTAGCCGTTCCGGTAGACGAAAGGACATAGCCCGATGTTCCTGCTGACCCCGTATTGTCGTTAAAGTGCCCTGTAAGGTTAAATCCATTAAATCCTGCCAGTAACCCCCCTACCTGTAAATCATTGTTAATTATTGCCTCGTTATCAACCAATAATACCCCTGAAATTAATACCTCTCCGCCAAAAGTGACCCCTGCGGCTTGAGTGGTTGTCCATCTTGCGTCCCAAAGTGTATTAAAATCAACCAGAGACGCTTTAGTATCTAAGGCAGCCTGAAGTCCTGTCGTATCTGCGATAGCTAACGTAGACCACGTATTATTACTCGCGGTTCTTTTTAGAAATTGCCCATTAGTTCCACTTGACAGACTACTCCCTACATACAGAAGACCGCTATATGACACGTCGCCAGATACATCAAGCCCATAGGCGGCATTCCCTGCGCCTATCTTTAACCCGGTTGGGGTAAGTTTCATTTTCTGAACAATCCCGCTGCTGTAATACGACCAGGTAAAATTAGACGTAGCTAAGTGTTCAAGAGTAGCTGCACCAGTGGCAATTCGGGCATAATTACTCAAGGCTGGCCCCATATACATAGACATTTGGTAGTATATCGACTCTCCTACATTCATATCGTCTACCTTGACACTGCCGCCTACATCTAATTTGTATAACGAATTAGGGGAAGGTTGATTAATGCCCACCGATGTCCCGTTATCAGTGATAATAGAATCCCCAATAGTAGTAGACGAGACAAACTTTGCAACTTTGTTGGTAGTGCCGGATATAGACGAAGATAAGGCGAATGAACTATTATCAATTGTCCATGTGTTAGTGCCTGTCCTTTTGGCATAACCCGTTCCGGTCAATGCAGCAATAGATGTTAAGTCTCCATCAAGGGGTTGCTTATTATCTAATGCTGTTTGCAAACCTGTTGTGTCAGAAATCGTATGCGTGTGTGAGGCAGGAGGGTATAGGTACGAATTAATATTAGCTATACTTAACTTAGCATCCAGTGATGTCTGCAAAGACGTTACGTCGCTAATGGACATAGTTGCCCATGCGTTCGTAGAAGCCCCTCTTTTTAAGAATTGCCCGCTACTGCCACTAGAGGGCGAACTGCCAGCATAAAGAAGTCCGTTGTAGACAATATCGCCTTTTACTGATATCTGAGACGGATTAGCCCCTGTTCCAACCTGGAAGCCAGAACTATCATACCTGAATCGTTCGGTACTACCCCCTGTGTAGAAAATATAATTGGCAGGCGAATTAAACTCTAAGGTTGTTCCGCCCAAGCTACCTATCCTTGGGGTAGTGCCTAAATAATTTGCTATTGCGATGCCTAGCGAAACCGTACCAACAACAAAACCGCTGGTAAGCATTGCCCCGTTCACATCTAAAACAAACCCCGCATCGGGGTTTGTTCTGTTAATCCCTACACTGGTGCCGTTATCCGTAATCTGACTATCTCCTATGGTAGATGTTGAAGTAAATTTAGTGACACGGTTATTTGTCCCTGCGATAGACGAAGTGGGTAGGTAACTATTTGTGTCAATCGTCCATGTATTTGTGCCTGTCCGCTTAGCAAATCCATTAGTAGAAAGGGCTGCAATAGCTGTTAAATCACCATCCAAGGGCTGGAATACGGTAGACCCATTTATCCATGAGATTCCTGTTCCGGTTGAGGTGAGAACATATCCAGATGTGCCTGCACTATTTGACGTATCAATTAGTGTAGAGTCCAGTTCAAAAGCCCCCGTTACTCTTGCTGTGCCATTTACGTCAAGTTTGTATGAGCTTGATAAGGTGTCTATCCACAAATTACCTTTCAGGTAATTATGGGCTGTTCCTGCCATGTACAAATTCCATCTATCGGTGCCGGACGCTATACTCCCGTAGAATCCGTAATTTCTCGTAGCCCCAGTCAATGTACTATCCACATAATACCCGATTTGGTCAGATACTGTACTTCCTGCGCCAAAAGTGCCTTGCGTTGCCGAATAGTGATATATCGCCCCCAACCCAAAACTAGCTGCCTGCGTACTTACAGCCGTGTTAAAATACCTCGCACTAGAGGTTACATCCGCTTGCACATCCCCTGAGTTATATACACCATAACTATTAACGTTCCCTGTGATAATCTTGCTGATACGCAAATTAAACTGTGTCAAACCTACAGAGCCAATACCCAAAGAGCCTGCCATATAGTTATTAGCGGCACCGTCCATGTAAGTATTCCATGTAGTAGAAGATTTAGCTAATGACCCTCTGAAAGCGGCATTGATTGAAGACGCTCCAGTCATGGAGGAATCTACCCAGAAGCCGTATTGACTCGTTACACTACTTCCAGCACCGAATACGCCCTGCAATGCATGATAGTGCGTAAGACTTCCAAGCGTAAAAGATGCGGCTTGAGTGCTTGTGCTTGTTCTGAAATAATCAACCGACGTTGTAACGCCTGATTGAATTTCACTGGAGATTAACGTGCCATACGACTGTACGTTCCCGGTTATCGCTTGTGTAATCAACAAAACACGTCCGGCGGTGGCAGTTGTGCCAATTCCTATACCACTTCCATTGTCATTAATAAGGCTATTCCCCAATACAAGACTACCCGTATATTTTGGCAAATAATTAGTGGTGCCAGAGCCGGATAGCTTAGCATCAAGGGCGGTTTGTAGCCCTGTGACATCCCCTATAATTATATTAGCCCATGCGTTAGAAGACGATGTACGTTTTAGGTACTGTCCGTCAGTCCCTGACGATGGCGAACTACCAACGTACAGCAAATCATTGTAATATACAGTCCCTACGACTGTTAGTGTCGATGGATTACCCGTTGTCCCTATTTTAAATCCTGATGAGTCATAACGGAATCTTTCAGTAGAGCCGCCTGTATACCAAATGTAATTTGCGGGCGAATTGAAATCTAATGTAGTCCCCCCTATACTGCCTATTCTGGGCGTTACGCCTAAATAAAGTCCGATAGCAACACCTAACGAAGTAGACCCGTACACTGCGGCACTTGATAATATAGGCCCGTTCACGTCGAGTGTAAATCCGGTATCAGGAGAATTTCCTCTGCCTATCCCTACGGTCGTTCCATTGTCGAATATCTGCGAATCCCCTATCGTAGTAGCTGAAGTAAATTTAACTACACGGTTGTTTGTTCCGCTTATCGATGACGTAGGAAGATAACTACTTGTGTCAATTGTCCATGTGTTAGTGCCTGTACGCTTGGCAAATCCATTGGCTGATAAAGCGGCGATTGCCGTCAAATCACCGTCTAGGGGTTGATAAATCGTAGCTAAATTAATCCACGAAGTACCCGTGCCGGTTGAACTTAAAACATATCCAGATGCACCTGCGCTGTTAGCTGTATCTATCAGGGTAGAATCAAGTTCAAAAGCCCCCGTAATTCTTACTGTACCATTTACGTCTAATTTATAGGTCGAAGAAGTAGTGCCTATCCATAGATTCCCGTTCAGGTAGTTATTAGCTGTTCCTGCCATGTACAAATTCCATGAATTGCCACTGATAGGGATATTCCCGTAAAATCCATAATTATTAGTAGCCCCTACCAAACTTAATCCGGCATAGAATCCTGCCTGATTTTGAATTGCACCAACTAAGGGGGACTGGGTAGCGTAAAAGTGTCTTAAATTTGTAGGGTTTCCGTCTGCACCAGAACCTAGCGCACTATGATATCCATAAGCATTTGTTGAGGCTACTGTAGCTGATCCCTCTACACTTATCCCGTATGATGTAGAAGTCGGAAAGTCTTTGGTAATTCTAAGTGCATATCCGGTTAAGGTTGTAGCGTTAATACCTATACTTCCAGAGTCTTCGTATAATACACTGTTCCCTATAGCCGACGAAGAGGTGAATTTAGAGATATAATTAGCCGTACCCGTAGATGTAAGATAAGTACCCGTATCTAATGCCCATATATTCGTTCCGGTACGTTTAAGAATCCCTGTACCTGTAAGGGCGGCAATAGCGGTAAGGTCAGCATCAAGCAATTGATAGCTATTTGTGTCTATTGCCCACGCATTTGTTCCGGTACGTTTAGCGAACCCTACGGTAGATAAAGCAGCAATAGCGGTAAGGTCACCATCTAGGGGCTGTTTTGCGTCAAGGGTGGACTGCAAAGACGTTACGTCGCTAATCCCTATAGCAGTCCACGCATTAGAAGACGAAGTACGTTTTAAAAACTGCCCATCTGTGCCGTATCCAGAAGCGGTGTATAAATATCCTGTATACGATAACTGTCCGGTTACTGAAATCGTAGAGGGGTTGGTAACGGTTCCTACCTGAAAACCTCCTGAATCGTATCTGAATCTTTCTATAGACCCCGCAGTATACCAGATATAGTCTCCAGACGAGTTGAAAGTAAGGTGCGTGCCTAAAGACCCGATTCTTGGCGTAGTACCTAAGTAGTTCCCTATGGCAACGCCTAATGAAGTTGTTCCTGATACCGATCCAGTCATTAGAATTGCCCCGTTCACATCTAAAGCAAACCCCGCATCGGGCGAGGATTTGTCTATTCCCACTGACGTTCCGTTATCAGTAATCCTGGAATCCCCCAGTGCCGTAGACGATGTAAACTTTGCAACTTTGTTGGTAGTGCCGGATGAAGCAGAAAGATAGGTAGACGAATCTAAATCCCATGTATTCGTACCCGTTCTCTTTAGAAATCCCGTAGAACTCAAAGCACTAATAGCTGTTAAATCGCCGTCTAAGGGTTGCTTTCCGTCTAATGATGTTTGCAAAGTTGCCACATCAGAAATAGCTAAATTTGCCCATGCGTTGGATGTTGCCACGCGTTTTAAGAATTGTCCGTTGGTTCCACTTGACGGCGTGGAGCCTACATATAAGAGACCGCTATATTCTACGTTTCCTACAACGATTAAACTACTGGGGTTAATTGCCGTTCCAACCTTAAAACCATTTGAATCGTACCTGAACCTTTCGGTACCCCCACCTGTGTACCATACGTAATTAGCTGGAGAATTAAAATCAAGATTCGTGCCACCAATCGCCCCGATGCGGGGAGAAGTCCCTAAGTAGTTTGCAATCCCTACGCCTAAAGACGAATTACCTATTAAAGCACCGCCTAGCAATGCAGAACCGTTCACGTCTAAGGCATAAGAGGAATCAGGCGACGATCTGTTAATCCCCACACTTGCACCTACCGAAGTAATACTTGAATCTTCTATGCTATCAGAAGAAGCAAATTTAGCTACCTGATTTATTGTGCCGTTAATGGCTGTGGAAGGCAAGGCGTCTGTAATCCCATAGCCTGCGAGTGTAGTCGGATTGGTTCCGGCCGTTACTCTGCCGTAAATGTCAACTGTGACACTTTTATAAGTCGAGGCCGTTACGCCTGTAGCTATTAAACTTAATGTCCATGTACGGTTTGCACTTAAATCCTGGCTGCTTGCCGAACTGGCAATTTGTCCACTGGTTCCATTAATAGTTATCGTTCTAGTCGCCAAAGCATAGCCCGCATCGGCATGATCGCCCCAGCTATAAGCATCGTTCCAATGGGTTACCGAGGTACTGGTAATCGCGTTAGTGGTCTTAAACGCCGTCCATACCGGATCGGTTTCTGCCCCAAAGTCTATCCCGTAAGTAATCGGGGTCGTATTGAGGGTAATGGCTGATGTATTGGTATTTATATATCTTTGATTGGCATAAGTCCCGTCAGTAATATAATGATAAGCCCCCCTGATTTCAGCATCTGAATCATCCGTAGTGGAACGTGACCATGCCCCACTAGCTACTACCCATACGCCATTATCTGCCGGACTTGCCTGATTCGTTAATAATACGTATTCGCCTGCGCTTAAAGCATATCCTGAAACTGTCTGCGTGCCTGACTTGGTAACACTGCTTAATGCAATCGTTTTTACCGTGTCCCCTCTTTTTACAAAGGCTAAAGAATCGACATAGGCTTTATTGGTTGCATGGTAAGGATCGGTTGGTAAGTCTGGCAATAAGATATAATTCTCAAAAGTTGCCGTATCGTTAAAGGTCGAAGTGTTCAGCACGTTTAGTGTAGTAAATTCTGCCGATGTTCCTACTAATCCACCCGTAATAGGGTCAATATTAAACAAACTACCTATGCCTACATTTGTTCCTGTATCAATAATTAATGAATCTACTAATGCATCTCCCATTGCCCCGAATCTAACCAGATGGTTAGCTGTTCCATCTACTAAAGGAGGGTAAAAGTCGGGCGTATTGACTAAATAGTCATAATCATTTATAATTATGTCTCTATCAGGGAAGGTATACTCCCGATCAGAAGTAATTCCGGCGGTCTTGAACTCCCCTAAAAAATTATCTTCATTCAGGAGTCCAAAACGCCCGAAAATCTTAGTCAGGCTATCAAGGTTTCCCAATTCCAATAATAATGCATGCGCCCTGCCGATTAAAAGTTTGCCCGGGTTCTTTGCTTTAGGGTCGATTGTGTCGCTAGGGAGCGAATCAATTCCTCCGTCCGGGTAAAGACCTCCATACGTAGTTCCTCCCCCCTTAGAAGTAATTGGCGGGTCGAAATTCTCCCCTACTCCTGTTTGTGAGGTACTCGTTCCGTCGCTTACATCTATTTCCTTATCCTTAAATACGTCGATTAATTTATAAGAAACATCTACTTCGTTGGTATAGAGTTCGGTTAAAACGACTTCGGTAGAATCGTCCTGAAGGTTGTATTCGGCGAATAAAATCAGGAATCTTTTACTGCCAACCGTTAGTTGCGGGGTCTGAAAGAAACTCAGATACCCTTTAATACTTGCCTCTAAAATGTCACCAAACCTTGAAGTCAGCACTAATCTGTCGATCAGAACTGATTCTATCAGGCTTCTATAAGTAGATTCAGTAGTTCTTTTCCATTGGGTGGTTTTGATAATAGTCTCCCCCACAAACATACTACTTCTTAACTTGAAGTCTGACAGCGTGTCTATAACGTTGTCCTGAAAACCGAAGTTGAATACCTCTTCTTTTTTAGAGTGAGGTAAATCCGTATTGGTGTACTGGTATTTTCTGCCTACATAATTAGCGTCATATACATACGGCGTTCCGGTTAATTCTAAGTTTCTGAATTTTACGTGTAAATTAGAAGGTTCACCTGTCCGGTATCTTATGCCAGGATAAAGGATAATTTCTAAAACGTTGGCATAACGAAGGTTAAAATCAAAGGCAGGGTCTTCCCTGTTCCACGATACATCAATCGAAAAGGCTTTGTTTTCCGTTCCTTTCTGTACATAAATAGACATCGGAACGTTGTATACATTTCCCGCACCGTCTACATAAAACACAGCCCCAGGCGATGAGGTTTTAGTCATTCTAAGGGCTATTCTTATTTCGTCTATATCATCATCGCCGTACACATCAGCCTTAAACCTAAGGGCTGTTAAGGAAGTGATATCTATCTGGTCAGAGATAAGAAACTGATTCTTCAAGAGAATAGGGTCGGGTGCAGTTTCGGTAGGGATTTCTAACAGTTTACGTATGTAAGTACGGTCAATCATTACTCCCCCGCCAACAATATCGGTTAATTCGCCTTCCGACCAGTCGCCGCCTTTAGTAAAGTAGTCGGGGGTGTCTCCTGTAAACCGTAGCAAGTCTCCGTTTAAAACCAGATTAGAAAGTAGTCCATATTCGTACATCCCCGTAAAGGACTGAATAGGAATATCTTTTCTTCTAACGGCATTTCTTTTAATAGGTAGTCCGCCTTTATGAATAAGCTGATTAGTATCAAGGGTTACTGTAGACATATAGAACCCATATTCCGGTTCAAATCTTCTACCTGATACCGAGCCGTCTACTACTTCAATCGGGGAAATAATAATCCACTTACCCTGTGCCTGAAATAATCTTAAATCATGCTCAGCGAGTAGCAACTGGATACACTCATAAAAGTTCATCCATGTTCCGTCTTCGTTTTGCAGGCGGTAAATATCAAAATACAGTTGAGACAAAGGGCAGTCCATCGCCTCTTTATACATCGCAACATCGTACTTATTATAGTAGATTTCCAGATATAAGGGATAGCCTAATTCTTTTAACCCAAGACTGATTACTTCCTTAAACGACTGCTTGTTACTAATACGTTCGGGGTACTGGTTGTAAAAATCTACATTCGACAACTGTTTAATCGTATCCTTAGCCATTACATCTAAGGTCGTAATAGAGGTATCCTCGAAGGCTTCAGTAGAGTAAAAAGGCACTAACCACCCAACAAACTCCAGACTATTATCCTTATAGATATTGACCTGGAATTTGCGTTCATCATCAAACTGTAGGGTGTCTAAATTAAATACACCCGTAACTTTTAGGGAAATAATCGCATACCTGCTATAGATAGGATTGAAACGGTTTTCTTCACGGTCATAACCAATCAGAACGCCGTTTTCAACCAAATCCAACTGGATAGGGTCGTCGTCGTATCCATCTACCAGTAATTCAACCCGCCAGGGGGTAGAAGAAAGCCCGTAGGCTTGTGCAATGTATTTAGTAGTATATGCCATTAAAAGTTTTTAATCGTATCGTACCTCGCTCTGACTGTTTCTATTTCCTGACCCCTGACTACTGTCCTGTTTCCTTGTGAGTTTTGCTGATTTTGCTGTTGTTTCTTGGCAAGTCCGCCGGTAATACCTGCCCCTATTCCGGCTAATACGCCTTGTGCTACCATGCCCACGTTACCCGTGAATAGTCCGATTAGAATATTTTGTTTAGCTATTTGCGCTAAAGATTGGGATATGCTTGAAAGTAAAGTATTGGCTAAATCTTCAATTGTAGCCGTTCCTGCTATCATCTCCCCCACCACAATCGAAAGCGAGGCTAACGAATCGGCTGCCATGTTCTGAAAGCTTTCTTTAATACGCTGATTGGCATCTATTAAGATGTTAGCCTGTTCAGCATATTTAGCAAAAGTATCCCCCGTAATTGTTCCTTCCGCTAGTCCTAAAAACTGTTCAAGATTATTAGTATCCATCTTGCTCTCCCCTTGTTCCTGTAGGTACTTGGCAGCGTTTTTCATGCGCTGATTTAGAGAAACGGCGTATTTATCTACGCCATCGGGAGAGATACCCATAATGGCTGAAATACGGGCTTGGGTATCTTTAGAATTATCGTCTGAACCAATACTCTTTAATGGCTTACTGGTAAACTCCGATAGTAGGTCGTTCTCTCTTAGTTTTTGTTTTAACTCCTTGTCTTTTGCTATAACAAATTGTGTATACCCTTCCCATAGTGGTTTCTTCTCTGCTACACTTGCCTTTAAAGCATTGATAGAGTCAGCATACGCTTTTACTTCTTCATTGTACTGCATTTGCGCGCCAGCCCTTGCCCTTTCAGCCTTGTTAGCTATTGCTTCTACCTCTGCCCTTTGTCTGTCTTTTAATAGATTATCAGACAAATCTTTAATGGCTTTTATTCTGTCTTGTTCCTGTTTTGTGCTGACTGACGAGGCGGAGGCGGCTATGTCTTTTTGCTTTTTAGCTATTTCTTCTTCCTGCTTGATGCGGGCTAAATTAGCCAAATCCTGTTGCCCCCCCTTTTTGTACATGAAACGCCCACGCGCCGAAGCGTCTCGTTGCGATTCAGGGTTAATTCCTCTGCTTTTAACATATGCACTGGCAATGTCAGCCGCCCCTTCTGTGTCTCTTAATACTCCCGCAATGCCTAAACCTATGTCAGCCAGAGTTCTTTGAAAATTAGTTTTTATCCGGTAGATAATATCTTCAACCTTGTTCCAATGGGAAACTGCGTAAATTGCCGCAGCCCCTAAAGCAACTCCTACCAGATTGATGGGACTTAGCAAGGCTAAAAAGCCCGTTTGTAAGGCAGGAAGAATCGTTCCGGCTAAAAGTAAAAAAGGAGGTAAAGCGATTGCTACGGCACTTATAGCTAAAATAGCTTTCTGTGCCTCAGGGGATAATCTGGCAAAGCCACTGGCCGCTTCTTCTAAAGAACTTCCAATACTATCAAGCCAGTTTTTTACACCAACATTCTTGTTGATAGTCTCACCTACTTGCGCAAAGGTTTTAAAAACGCTATCGCCTAAGTTTTCAATCGCATTCTTTACACCTCCCGTAGCTGGTGGTAGCTTTTCCAGTTCGGCCGTTATCTGCGCAATAAACTCTTTGGTAGAGGTTCCGGTCTTTTTCAGCTTAGCCGAAATAACTTCAGTATCAATCGTACCGTATAGCTGCTGAAGAACCCGTGAAACGGCAGGAACGGCGGTAGTGATTGGTTTTAAATCTTCCATCAGCACACTTGACCTTGTGGACATCTGTGTCAACTGATTTATTACCGATTCAAATTGCGCTTTACCCCCTCCGGCAATCGCAATCGCATTCCCAAAGGCCATCATCGAACGCTTGGCAAGGTCAGCACTTATCCCGACCGTACGAAGTCTGACATCACCCTGAATCGCTTCTTTAAAGCCTACCCCTGGCAATTTAGCTACTTCGTTTAATACGGCTAGTCTGCGGGCTGTGTTAGCGGCTGACCCTTCTACTGTACGTAAAGACATACGAAGGGCTTCTAGTTCACCATACGACTCAATAGCCCTCTTAGCTAAAAGGGCTAAAGGTGTAGAGATTGCAAGAGATAGTCGGGTTCCTGTTGATTCAGCCCTAGAGGCAAAGGCAGTAAGTTGTGAAGATGCACTGGCTAAGCCCCTTGTCAATGCTGAAGTATCTACCCCAACGGTTAATGTAAAGTTGCCTAGTCCTGCCATTTATTTCTTTTGAGAATAAAGGGTTCTTAAAACCCTGTCAGTGTATTCGGTTTCCCATTTTTTGATTCTTTGTACCTTAGGTATTTCTGAGGGCAAAGTAAATATGTCGGTTTCTTTTAATCCCTTTCTGAATTTATCACTGGCTAAAGCGATATAGTAAGCGATTATACGTGTATTTTTAGAAACAAACTCGTCTTCTTCCCTTTGACATTCATATAAAACATCTATGTCATACAGGGTCAGGCAATCTAGTTCGACAGGTCTGATTCCTTTGCGCCATCCGATTTTTTCGATGGCGCGCCAGTAATCGAACCAATTTTTTTTTCCTCTTCCTCGATTTCCTGCTGCTCCTCTTGCATCTTTTTGCGCCCTTCTTCTTCCAGCTCTGCCAAAGACTTGCCGGATATAGACTGACACAACGCATCAATGATGGTGCGGTTAATGGCTTCGTCTACGCCTATCTTGTCAAGAATAAATTCAATTTCGGTTTCTGTGACCTCTTTAAAGTTTTCTTGTCCGTTAGCCTGCAAACGTGCATTTTCCCTGCTGTACTTTAATAGTAGAACCGTAAAGCTTAACGACTCTATACCGTCACTAGCCAGATTAAACAGTTCGCTAGGTGAACAATTATAGTTTTTGGTTAATTTTCTTAGAGCGTAGGTTCCTATCAGAAACCTACCCTCTTCTGGTATCTCGAAATATCCTCTCATATTTTATGAATTAGCACCTACTGTTATATCGCCTTTTACTTCAAAGGTGGCCGTAAAAGTTAAGCCTGTCTCTGTGCCTGAGGTAATCTCAAAAGCAGTCACATACGCCAGCCCCAGATAAACAGTGTCGCCTGTGGTGCTGTTGGCTAGTTTAAAGGTAACAAGGACTTTAGTTCTCTTAGCCGTTACTAAATCGTCAATATTTCGACTATTAGCTGTGGTCTGAAAGTCTACAAAACCTTCAATATTTAAGGTAAAAGACTGCAACCCAGGCAAAATATCCCTGAATCCGTTATTATCCTTAGAGGTAAGGTCTATTAAGTCCGTACTTCCCCCGAATGTAATATTGGTTAATTCCGCTACTGGTTTCTCAACACTAGATTCGATTAAAGAAAGTTTGTGACTGGAAGCGTTTGATTTTGCCATCTTATTGTTGTTCTAATAAATGTTCTATTGTAATTACTCGTCTATAAATCGTCTGTGTATTCTCTACTTCGGGTGGAAAGTCAAACTGCATCGGAATAGTCGTCCCGTAAATACTAAACCCTGTTACGCTGATTCCTACTTGTCCAGGCTCTGGCTTTAATGCCTCAAGTACCGTATTAACCATCAAATCTAGCTGCTTCCTTCCTCCATACTGGTCTTTAAAAGACATGACAAAATCCAGATTAATCGTTGATCGATAGCCAAATCTGTTTTTAGTATCTTCTGGCTGCTGGTTCTGTGACCCTAAAATAATATAAGGAACAGTTGCGCTGTCAGGGGCTTTATAGTCGTAACAGTTAAACCCTAAGCCTTTTAGTAGCGTTGTGTATGCTGTTCTGACTGGTAAGCCTGTATCTTTCATAATCGTTTAATCGACTTTAATCCACTATATTTTTGCACCAGTTTTTGAATATTTGACTTATAGTGTGTCATTTCTTCTAAAAAAGATGGAATTAAATAAGGTTGTGGCGACATTCTGCCCTTTCCGTTTACATAGAACTGCATCGCAAATTCTTCATAGCCTTGTGGAACCTTTACCTTTAGCCCTGTTCCAAACTCTACATAAGGTGCATGAAATGCGGTTGCCCCTACCTCTGCTACTCCCTTCTGGTAATTCATTCTTGAAAAGATAGACTGCCTTAATACAAAGTCCTTAATTACCCGCATTTTAGCCGCCCTTTCAATGTTTGTGCCTGACTTTTCGGTCTGTTGAATTAAATCCGTTTTTAGTCTTTCGGAATAGATTTTCATATTCCTTAGAATCGTATTCAACCCTGTAACTTTCGCTTTCAATGCCTGGCTATCTTTATTTTTAAGACCAAATTTCTCGTTAATACATTTTCGATTCCTAGTATATTAAAATACTCGTTTCTGAAAAAAGCCAGCATCTGTCCATCCGGTACGAGGTTACTATCATATCTCATCAATAAATCCCATGTTTCGGTAAACTCTGTTTTCTGTCCCTCATAGGTTCGCATACTTATTTTAGGTGCTAACATACAAGCCACTGAAAAAGCAAACGTTTTTGTACTTTCAGGAAACCCTCCTGCCTCGTCCTGTGTAGCAGCGGTAGTATAGAAACTAATTCGTTCCCTTAGCTTTCCTGCTTCTATTCTTAAAGAATCATCCATGTAGGTCTGTAAGCTATAGCCGTTTTCTCCCAGCTATTAGGAAGTAACAGGCTTTGTGAGTTACTAACACTTAACCCTGTCCGTGCTTCAAAATCCATGAGTACCTTTTTAGTGATACTCATTTTTAAATCTTCCGGCACGTCCGTTCCGTATCCCGCCCCATAAGTCACTACTAATCCATTAGAAAAATCCCCTATAATGCGTTTCTTATCCTGTCCTCTTATCTGGTAAGCTGAATCTAAAAACAGCTCGTTTTCCTGACTATCAAAAACAGAGTCAATGTCATTAATTCGGGGTTTAGGTAGAATAGCGTATTCAGATACTGAAGTCCATTCGGCCCGTATAGTCTTAGTGACAATAGATATATCTGCATACTTTTCAACATCCTGGCGGGCAGATTTAATTAACGTCATTAAAAGCGCATCGTGATTACTACCATCTATCTGACAATAGAGTTTAACGTAGGTTAAATCTACTACTTCGCTTCCTTCGTCGGATATGCTTACATCAATTAGATTCGTTGTCAACACGGATTTTTCTTTCTTTAGTTTTAACCAATTCTACCTTTTTCTTTTTAAGGGGTTTTTCCTCTTCCTTTGCGGGCGTTTCTATTGTTGCCATAATCGCTGATTTATATCTACTAAGAAACTGTTTAACTCTTCTAAATAAGGGGTAGGGTCTAGGTCTTTGGCTCTTTTCTTGGCTAAAAAAGACAACTTATCGTATCTGTCTTTGTCTTCCATGATAGCGCAGATAGATGCTATCCATCCATCCATATTATCTCGCTCTACATTCATTCCTGCATACCCTAATGCCTCGCACAACCCTTGCGCTTTACTGCTGATTACAGGAATACCACAACTTAATGCTTCGATAGCCACCTGCCCCCAGCTTTCATATTCGGAAGGCATTAACAATAGTTTTGTCTTCTGGTATGCCTTCTTAATATCGCCTTGCGGTGGTATATAAGTGAGGTTAGGAAGCTGTTGTTTGTGCTGTTCATAATATCCGCCTGTTACGCCTAGAAACTTGTACTGTGGCAATCTTTTAGCCAGTTCAATAAATATCTTTCCTCCTTTATTTTCGTTAAGGTTTACAAGCGTAATATACTCACCTGTAATCTGCACGTCTTCATATTCTCTGTAGTCTACCGGAGGGATACAAATAACATTGGGGTGCGTGTATCCATGCGATTCTAATTCTCTTTTGACATAAGGCGAATTATAAACCAGATAGTTATTAGCTACACGGCAACAGGTCAACTGGTCAAAAAAAGAATTATGAATCAGATTCACCAGTTTCTTTTTCCAGAATCTCGACTTGTTCAGACAATACGCAGTAGCACCTAAATGAGTAATAACTAAATCAGCCCATTGCCAGTCTGAATCATCATCTACGCTTGTATCGTAAGGCTTTACCTGTATTTCATCAATGAACTGTATGCTTTTGGCTGTTTGTGAATACACCTTTATTTCATGTCCTTTACCCTTTAGAAATTTAGCAATCCGGCGGGCCATCGTTTCGGCTCCTGCCAATAGTTCAGGTGGGTAAGCGTGCAGATGAAAGAGTATCCTCATAAAAAGAATTGTTGGACTTCCTCGAACCGTGATTCGTAATTAGCGAAGTCGTTGATAATATTAGAATATGATGCCCGTTGAATCGCTACCATCGGATAAACGACATAACAGTTTTTATTAGGCTGATTAACCCTTAGAAACTCATCAAAAGGGATATTTTCCCACTGCTGATAATTCTCTAAACACCACTTGCGGAACTTTGGACTTAATATAATTGCGTGTGTATTCCATCCGTTCTCTAGCTTGTAAAGGTGTGCTGAGTGCTTATTGGTGTGAACTCCTTGCAAGTTCGACCCTAGCCATAACCCGTCCCAATTGTCAGGCAGTTCCCGTACAGCCCTTTTTACATGGCTTACGTCACCTATAAAACTACAATCGTCTTCTACTAAGAATATATTACCCCATCCTTCCGTTCTATTTAAAATAGCTAGAATAGACTGGTTGTACCCTTTCCACCCTTCGGCGTGCTTAATGGCGGCGAATCTTTCAAACCTTACCCCTACTTTTTGTAACTCCTCAGTAGTCTGGCTTAGCCTGTCGATTCTTTCGTCCAGATTAAGAACGATTGATTTACTGATAAAGTCGGGAGGGAATAACCCCTCCCTGACTTGTGAATTATGATGAGATGGCGTTGAACGACCCATAGAGAAATGCTTGTGGATAATAAACAGCCAGACCAACTCTTTCTTCTACACGAACGGTTACTAAGTTCTTGGTGAAGTTGTCGTTGTCTTCTCTGGAAAGGTCTACCTGCATGGCATCTTTTACTAAGAACTCCGCCTGATTCCAGTCACCTACAACAAACGAGTTCTGAGCCATTGCGGTAGTCTGATAAACAGGAACACCCGCTAAACGAAGGGTATTATCAATCCATGTAATACCTGACAATGGCGCGGTATAGTCGTTAGTCGTTGTTTTTACCTGCATAAATTCGTAGTATGAGTACGGATTCACTACAATACCTGAAGCCATGTAATTAGTCTGTGCTAATTGAGACAAGGCACTCAGAATGTAGTTATAACGGTCTGCGTTAGATTTATTAGCCGAACCTTGTGGAGCAAAGGCAGTCGCTTGTGTGATAATACCGTTTAATCGGTTATTACCGCCCGGGCCGTTTAAGATTTCGTTATCTTCTACATTCAACAACTGCTCAACCATACGGTTAGAGATAACAGAAAGTAAACGCGGAATATCTGAAAGCATCTGCTCAGATACACGCATCCAGTAGGCAATCACCACAGGATTTAACGTGATGTACTGTACATCTAAATCCCCTTGCGCTTTAGCTGAGCCTTCCGTTTGAATCGCTGGCGTTCCCTCTCCATCTGTAAACTTAGGATAAGAGTAATTAACGGCAGTCATCGGGGTTGAAGGAATCAGCGAACGGATATGTACCTTTCTGTTTTGCGGCATCACTACGTTAGGAGCCATTTGAACAGGTAACGTTCCGGTAGCACTCAAAGAAGTAGTAATATTACCTACTGCTTTTTGAGATACATAGTCCTGGCCATGTTCCAGGTCAAAATTAACACTGCGACTTTTACGGGTGCCTAACGCTGCCAGATCGCCAGAGGCTGCATCTGCTTTTTCTTTGAGGTCTTCGTAAAACCCTTTGATGCGCTGGTCGAACGATTGGTTCTGACGTTTTGCCCACATTTCAAGTGCATCTGCTTGTTTGATTAATACCCCTTGATTCTCGTCGAGTTTAGTTTGCTTCTCGATAATATCAGCAAACCTATCTGACAGATTTTTCAATTCTGTGGTAGTGGATGCGGCGGCGTCTCCTGCGGTTTTCACCTGTGCCTCGTATTGTTTGAGGCGTGAGTCAATCGCTCCTAAAATCTCTGTTTTTGCTTCTTGTATTTCCATTATTTTAATGATGCTAAGATTTGTGTAAACAGTTCCTTACCTTTGCCCTCTTGCGGTTGAGTGACTAGTGCCGGCTCAATGCTTTTTTGCTGACTTTCTTCGATAAAGGATTCTATTAATTTGATTTGAATTTCTATGAGCGGGAAAAACTCGTCTGTGAATTTTCCTTTTCTAAAGGCAGTGTTTAATTTACGCAGATGGTCAAAGGCTTTTTTGATGTCGCTTTTATATTCAGTCTCAAAGAATGACTTTAGACCTAAAGTAGGGGTGTCAGGGTTAGCACCTAATACTACGGTTGACCCTTCATATAGCTTTACTTCTGTAAACTCGTTATAGGTTTCGCCTTTGGTTGTAGTCTTTTTTTCGTACCCTCCTTTGGTGGCAGCAAACATGACGCTGTGCTGGCTCCATATCCCTGTCTTATACCCCTCTAATATGTCTTCTGCGTGCTGTGTATTGCGAAGGGTGGATGTCATTACCAGTCCGTCTTTATCTTCTTCAAAAGTAGCTTTTGAAAGAACAAACTCTGGTAGCATCCGGTGGTTGGAAAGGTGGAATAGTTCATGCCCTCGTTCCTGAATGCTTTTTTTATAGCATCCTGGCATCATCATATCTCCGTCGTGGTCAATATTGCCGAATTTAGAAACCCTTGCACGAACGGTGCGCCCGTCGCCTGTTTCATCTAATAATTCTGTAGCAATGTTCTTAAAGGTGGCTGTTTCCAACTTGTGAGAGATTTTTTCTAATAAAAATAGGATATTAAATAATAATATTTATATCTTTGCTTATAGAGTGGCACTATTTATATACATTATGGCATTAATTATCACAAGTATAGCAACCGTAAAAGACGTGCAAGAGGTGTTTCAATGTTCCCCACGTACGGCCATGAGGAAACTAAAGCAGGTGCGTAAACATTTAGGTAAGAAAGTAAACAACAACGGCAGTCGGGGTGCTGACCCTGTAACCTATGGACAGTTAAAAGACTATTTTAAGATATGAGAAAGCAATTAAGCAAAGAAGATGAAGAGTGGAATATAAAAGACCACATCAAGTTAGCTAAGGCATTGACCTTTAAGGGACTGGTTATTGAAATGAATGTAGACATAAAAGAGTTAAGATTAGGGAATATCCTGCAAACACAATATGGAGACGCAATAAAAGTTTCCGAAATAAACGGCAATGGCGTTGTGTTTTATGTAGTCAATAGAAAGAAGTTTCCTTTAAAATATGAATGGTGGGCGGGATATATTCCTATCACAAAAAAGTCGCTACAAAGATATATAAAGGGTGTTGGAATAGTTAAATCCGATAACTTATTATGGCTTGGCGATGGCTTTAAACTATACATACGTTTTGAGGGTGAAAACTTAAAGGGAGTATATATGAATGATACGCAAATACCTATCAATACCATACACTCTTTTCAGAATCTATACTTTTTACTTTTTAATCAAGAACTTGAAATAAATGAAAAACTAAAATAGTTGATGAAATGTTTATTGATAAATTTGGACAAGATGAATAAGATACTAGAAAAATGCGAACAAGAAATGAGGGAGTTATCGAAGAACCAAACTCCTATCTCAATTAAAGATGCCGTTAAAAAACTTCGTGAAATAGCAAGACAGGGAAACTTTACAATAACAATTGAAAGTGTATGTATTGATGGGAAACCTATACATGAGGGTAGCTTTCATCCTATGTGTGTTTTCCCAAGAAAAAATCAAACCTCTAAAAATGACCTTTGACAAAGCAGAACAAGAAGCTTTTATTAAGCTGGTAGCCGCCTCCGTAACCCTTAACATATCCGTAGAAGATGCCCATGCTAAACTAATGGAGATAGGGGGAATAATGGCTAAAATCAACGAGCAGGAAGAGAAGCTAAGAGAATTTCTTTTGCTACCCGTTGAGGTTGTTCGTTTCCATCTTAGCCATTTAGAACCAAACGAAGTTGATGGCCTTATTTGTATGTATGAAGTATTTGAAATGTATGAATATTGTCAAGCGTTAAAGGATTTATGATTTATAACTATATAAAAAGCCTTGACCAGTAGGATTTGGCAAGGCTTAAAAGGTGATTATTTCCATTTGAAAACATCCTACCTTTTTCAAATGAACTGTTAAACAAATATAGTAATTAGTTTTTAATTTCCTCTAACTTATCCCCGCAAAAGGGACAATAACTAATTCTTTGGTAACGTGGGCCGTAATTATCCTTATTGGTGGTGTACATCGTCCACTGGTTAGACATCTGGTCTATTTCTCTGGTCTGTACCAGTTCTTTGAACTCCTCACAACAAGGCTGTTCTTTAAAAGGGTAAGGGTGTGTAATCATCTTAAAAGGTTCTCTACTATCTGATTTACTAAAATATTTCCTTCGGTAGTTTCTGTGGATAAAGTTTCATCCTGCGTAATAGGGGAAAAGACGATGCAGCACCTGCAGTTACAGCAATTGGCCGCACCTCCTGCCGGATCGCCTGGATATTTCATAGGTACGCCGCCGACGTTAAACGGCTGTTCTTTAGGTACTGGTTTCTTTGATAGCATATGTAGGTGAGTATCACGGGTTTTCATATCAACAATAGGTATCCATTCTTTCTGCATCGCAAAAGGTGAAAACATCACGTTTACCTCTGCGGCTTTAGATGAGATATAAGTGCTTTCGGTTCTGGCTATCAAGGTAGCCCTTTTTAATATAATCTGCCCTTTGGTCTTGGTGTTAATTTCTTTAATTATTTCCCTTTGCGGTTTGCCTTGCAGAAATCCGTTACTAATGGTTTCTTTAATAATCCTGCGGGTAGTATCGGTAATATTGGTTACTTTTTGTAATACTTCGGCCGATTCGGCAATGCGGGAAAGTTCAGCTAGTTTCTGTGCATCCCTGAAAGAAAGAATACTACTAGGGGTAGGCTGCAAGGGCTGTTGAAAGAAAGATAAGAACTTAGGCGATACGCTTCGATAGAATCCCGATAGAGCCTGCTTAATGGTATCGGGTGTAATAAATATATCTACAATACTTTCATACAACTGACCGCCTCGTTTTAAATAATCCAGTAAGCTGCTGGTTTGTTCTTTCAGTGCTTTAAAGAATATCTTCCTGCCATACTTTTCAATTTTACTGTTGAATGTATGGTATTTCTTTGCATAGGCTATTTTTTCATCTTTGGTCATCCCTTGATAGATTAGTTAAAATAAATGATATAGCATAAGCATAGATAAATCCCTGAATAACCAGCCCCATAGGAGTCTTTAAAAAGGCATCATTCACTTTAAATAGTAAGCTAAATATAGTGATTATAACATGAATTACACCTAACCCTATACAAAGCAAAGAAAGATATTTATGTATAAGTAGTATTAAGGATTTCATTGATAGTCTCCTGTGTTTTCAACGTCCGGCAATGAACTGTCCATGTCATCGAGCAACTGTTTGGTAGTAGCGACTAGTATCTTATTAGCGTTAGCGTGTGGGTAAGCATCGTACTTCCAGACCTCCCTTATTTCATTAGGGGTAAAGATGCCCGCATCTGACATTTCTTTGGCTGTGTCCCGTAACTGCCTTTGTATTTCCGGCAAAACAGTATAGTCCATGTCGAAATAGTATCTGCCTTTATTATCGTAAGTAGGTAGCATCCATGCGTTTATTCCGTTCTTGAACGCTTCCGCTTCAGGTAACACCCCGTCTAAGATAGAATCAAGTCTGGCCGTTTGCATATTGTCTTTGGTGCTGCTCTGATGGTCATTAAGCACTACACGGCTATCTACATGGAATAAAGAGGCCCAAGCCGCATTATCTAGTTTGTCAGACTCTAAGGTCTGCATTTCTACTGAAGTCATTCCTATGCTTATATAACTCATAGGGATAGAGTGCGTAATAACTCCCTGATTACCCGCTTCTGACAGTCGTTTACGCATTTCGGCGTTCATAGTATCCATTGTCGCCCCACTAGGCAGTTGTAAGCCTGCCAGGTCTGCCCCTGACAAATTAGGTGCCAATATACCCCTTGCCCCTCTATTCTGCAAAGTTTCGGCCTGCGCAGATAACGAGTCGTTGGACTTGGTAAGAAGTTTAGAGGCCGCCTGCATGACTGACATACCTTGTAACTGCGCCCCTGCTGATTGATAATTGGCTGAAAAGTTTCTGATCTCCAGTATCTGCTCGGTCGGAATATGAACTGAAGGCTGACGGGTATCAATAAAGTGATCGATAACAGTTAGCCCCTGCCCTGCGACTGCCTGTATGTAATTAGATGGGAGTAAGTATAAGTTAGCTATTCCTGGATTTACCCCCGTAGTGGCAATTCCTTGTATATCGGCTTTGCCTACAAACTTTTTAAAGATATACCATCCGTACATAAATTCGTCGTAAGGCATCAATTCGTTTGGCTGCATCAACACGTCAAGAATCTTATGCTCTCTTACCTCAACGAATGCACGGGCTTTTATTTTCTGCGCCTGTGCGATATTCTCAATACTTAGGTGTTTTCTAAGAAACTTATAGTCTTTGGCGGCTCCTTCGTCTTTGGTATCGTAGAGGATAGGAGGAATGGCGGCTAGTTTTCTGGCACACCAGTCGGCAATAGTAAAAACTACGTGGTTTCCTTCAAAGCCTTTGCGTAGATAGGTGTCTGTATTGCCTGTGTACCAGATAACAGGAACGCCCCCCATTAAGTGCCACAGTAGCTGCGAAGGTACTGCGGCATGATTAGGCAATGTGATTGCTTTCTGGTTGTTACCCAGCCACCGATTAACCGTGTCTTTTATTGTCATTTTAATTCATTGTCCATGTAAGTGCCGGCTTAGACAAATAACTTACCGCATACCTGATAGAATCTATTCCGTGATTAAAAGCGTCTATAGGCTTATTGAGCTTATTTCCTTCTCTGTCTTTATCCCAGATATAATTCCTTAACTCCTTAATTATATTGGTACTCCTTTTAGTTACTCTCATATGATATTGTTGCAGAAAGTCTATGCCAAACATAATAGAATCTTTACCTTTTAGAGATTCCTTAACCATTAATCCGCCTAGTTTTAATTCGGCAATACTTTTTGGCTCGGCACTATCAGCAATAATCTGTTGATTACCTATACCATAGTCTTTGGCTAAATCCCTGATAGTACTATTAAGCAGTCCTGTTTGATATAATACCTCGTCAATAATCAAATCGCCTTCAAATAAATATACACCTGTTAATGCCGTAGGGTCATTAGTAAACCCAAAGTCAAGTCCAAAAGAAATAAGTTTAGCCCCTTCGGGTACTGAGTCTATCTGTGACCAGTTGCTGAATATTACGCCCTCTAAAGAACCCGTTAGTCCTAACCCGTATACTTTCCACCAGTTAGACCAATAAGCGTTCTTAATGTTCTTTTCTTCAAACAACTTCTCATAAGGCAAAGAAGGATTAAAAAAGGCTTTATAAAGGGCTTTCTCTATCTCCTTAACAATGCTTTCCGATAGGCCCTCATTGTCTTTATAAGTCAGGATTAACTCATCTACATCATCATCTCCTTTTAATTCAGAATGTACCCAGAATTCGTGTGTTGGGTTATAATCTAACCAAATCTCTATATCTGTACGAATAGCTAACTGATGATACGTTTCAAAGGGTATATTGTTACACTCGTTAATGTATAATATATTTCTTCGTGGGCCTCTGGTCTTTTCTTCCTGATCTGCACTAAAAAACTCTATATAAGAACCGTTTGAAAAAGTATATTTAAAGTCCGTTCCGTGCCAGTGGTCAGCGTTCCACCTGTTAGTGACCTGCATAATCTTTTTAAAATCTTTGATTGCTCCTCTTTTTAAATGAGGAACTGATTCTGATACTACCGATATTTCAAGCAAAGGCGTTTTAGTGGCTCTGTCTATTAGTATAGGGAGAATCCCAAAAGTCTTACCAGCACTTGTGCCGCCTGGCACTTTTTTAATTCTTTTATTTAATGCCCGTAGTTTACGTATGGCTGTGGTGTACTTGAACATACTTATTCACTGAATAGCGGCTGTTCTGCGGTAATCGAAACATCTTTTTTATCTACAAGACCTAATTCTCTGGATATGATGCTAGGGTTAAGCAGTCCTGCGGCTGCCCCCTCAAACTTCTGAGAGTAAATTATGCTACGTATGCGTGTTACGATATGAACCATACTTTCAGATTTTTCATAATCTAGGAACGTGTGTAGCGATATTCCACAGAACCCACAGAAAGAAGTGATAGACATTGCACGCATTTTGTTTTTAATTACTTCGAAAGCGTCCTTACCTACCCAATCCTGCTCTTGTAGTGGATTCTCTTCAAAATACTCAAAGTATTCAATAGCTTTATCCCAAAGAGATTCGGATGTATACTTCTTATCTCTTTCTTTTTCCCACAATTCCCAAAATCTATTTCCCTTCGGTGCTGCCATCTTTTCTTTCTAACATTAGAGAATTCAACTTCTCTTTTATTTCACTTAAACAACTTGAATCGAATAATACTTCCGACTTCGGAAACAAACAATATCTACGCCAATTAGAAAACCACTTAATAACCCCTAAATCTTGTCCATTAGAAATTATATTGAAAATTTTTGTTTTCCCTGTTTGTGGTTGCTCTATGTAGTTTAAATATCCCATTTCTTGGTTTCTTCTCTATGTTTTTGGTGTTTATACCGCAAAAAGCAATACAAAGTGTACGCAAATCACGGTAAAATTATATTCACTCAATAGCTTTCTTGGTTATAGTCTTCGCTTGCAGGTCTTTTTCAAGGGCATCCTGCAAATCACTGACCATCTTTTTAGTCTTCTGTTCCGGTTCATGCTTCCAGTCGTTAGGTTCTTGCTTATAAACAAATCTTTCGCTATTCACACATGGCGGATCCTGAGACTCTGTAGGTATAATTTTATATTCCTGCCCATCGGGTAGTAGTTCTATAAACTCCTTTAGCTCATTAAAAGAGGCTTCTTCTAAGAGTTCTATAGTTTTACTGGTAGTATCTATCTGTAATAACATATTATTCCTGTGGGGTTAAGTAGTTGTGAGCCATGCCATCAAGGTTTAGTGGCTGTTTCTTTTTTAAGATAAGTCCTTTCTCAGACATAACTAATGTAGCCTCATCCTCTTTAGTCAAGTCAGGATCAACCGATAAAGTAAAGCCTACGCCATTGTTATTCTTAATATGCAATACACCTTTGTCGTCAATGAATACTTGTCCCTGACCTACTACATGAAAAGGGTAAAATCTTGTAGGGTTTTCTCCGTCGTACTGCAAAGAACTTGGTTCCGGTGACGGGATATCTTTTTCGGCTTCAAATATTTTTGAGTCTTTCATAAGATACTTTTTAATTAAACTTCACTTCTTTTCAAAGCAAATATATAAATATTCTTACTACTTAAAAATAATTTCAAAAATAATTATAAATGTGGATAACTTTTGCAATATTTATGTTGCATATTAATTTTATCCTTGTATATTTGTATCAGTTAAACGGAACAATAAAATAACTAAGACAATGGCAACATCTATTCTATCTACAAGTGGCACAATAATAAAAATGTATTCAAAGTCAGAACAAGAAAAAACTTGGAAAGAAATTGAAAAAGACCTATCAGTTATAGGCAAAAGAATTGCGTTGGAAACACCAAGAGACAAAAAGAAGTACTACATAGTTTCAGAAAGAGAAATTCATTTTGAAACTTACGAGTCCATTATCGAGGCTAATGGTAAAATCATTAAGATAAAGCATACTATTTGTAATCAACAAGAAAAAACATATAAAGCCGTAAGGAAAGCATATGAATTATAAAAATGAACTTCAAAAAATAGTGGCCCTTATAGCTTCAAAAAAGATAGAATATAATGAAGCATGGTGGAAGAAAAAAGAAGATAAGGAACTAAATAAGAAACAATGGGAATATCTTAATCTAGGAAAATCCTCAGTAATGGATGAATTATATGAAAATTTAAGCGAAGAAATTAAAAAGGAGTTTAATATATGAAAATCAACGAAAAAATAAAAGAATTACGCTTAAGTCGTGGCTGGTCACAAACGATGTTAGGAGAAAAGTTTACCCCCCCTATCACACACCAGGCAATTAGTCAAATAGAATCCGGTAAGTTTAGTCCTTCTTTTGAAACCTTAGAAGAACTAGCAAAGATATTTGCCTTAGAAAATAAATATCTGCAAGAATGTGGATAACTTTTGCAATACTTATATTGCATAAATGAAAATAAGTATTACCTTTATACTATCAAATTAAAACAAACAAGAAAATGATAACTTTCACCATTAACACCGAATTTACTTTAATTACTAAATTTTCAGAAATTTTAAATGTAAGAGTATATTCTGACGGATTTGTTAAAATAGGGGGTGTAAATATGATGCAGGGATTCAATACAGGTTCTCAGGCGAATGAATATTGCAAAAGAAATGGAATTAAAAAATATTAATCTCAACTGCGGGAACTGCGTTAGTGCCAAAACAAATCTAATAACCCTTTAAATAACATGAACATCTTACAACAAGCACAAGCCGAATCAGAATATAACTTCAACACCATACCAGATTTTGAGGTAGACCAGAACAAAGATATTATCACAGTATCTTATCCGCTTGAAAACGGTACACCTTTTATAGATTTTATGATTGTATCGCCTAATACTACTACAGGCAAGGTATTAGACTTCATAGAAAAGCATTTTAACGATGCTAAAGAGATAGAGAAGTATATCTTGAGTGTATCTTTTTAATAATATTGTCACGTACTTGGTGTAAACTCTCCGTTCGAGTCGGATATAAATACAGGTGTAAGTTTTGGGTTCGATTCCCTTCGTGACAACTAACATTAACTAATATAAAAACAATGAACAAATCAAGAAGAAAAGAATTAGAAAAAGCTATCTCTCTAATAGAAGATGCTAAACAGATAATAGAGTCAGTAAAAGATGAAGAAGAAGAATCTTTCTATAATCTATCAGAAAACCTACAATCTAGCGAAAGAGGTCAAAAGATGGAAGAAAACGTTTCTTCATTAGACGAAATGATTGGCAACCTTGATGATGTTATTGAAAATATAAATATTGTCTCAGAATAACTAACCCCCGTCGTCAGACGATAAAATGTAAATCATGGACAAGAAAACTAAGAGAATCTTAAAAGATTGTTTGAAAATGTTAGAAAGTTGTCAAACTGCATTGTTTGAAAAAGGCCATGATTTTTGGCATTGCGACGCTCAGGATGAGGCACACAAGAAACCTTTCTATTACTATCAAATAAACAAAAGCAAAAACATGAGTACGTGTAGCACTTGTTACGCATTAATGGAAAACAGGAAAAGAATCAGAACTGTTCAAAAGCTTTTAGGGTTGCCTTTGACACCATTTATTACAGATTTTAAAGAGGATTTTCACCAAAAAAGAATGAGCGTTTCCAATAGTTCTGAATGGAATCCTAATTATCGATACATTTAACCATCTTCAAACGTCCAAAAACATGACAAAGAAAGAACTAACCCCCAAAGAAGAAACATTTGAAGCATTAAAAACGCTTATGTTTTATCATAGAGTGTATATTGAGATTAAGGTACATGGGTTTAAGTTTAGTGATCGAGAAATACTCACTAAAGCATTGATTGAAGACATAGAAGAAAATGTAGACATCGAAGAAATCAAACTATCATTTAAACCGGAATACTGAAAATGAAAACACCCCAACAGAGAGTAATTGAAGATAATTATCTTTGGTTTGGATTCTATACAATTGTTCTGTTCTTTATGAGCATTGCCGTATGCTTTACAGGCTACCCTTTTATTGAAAAGTTCTTAGCCTGGTGTATCCTTTTACCTTGCTTACTAGGTAATTGTATTATGACGTATAGAAACTATCGGACAATCATTAATCAAGAAGAATCATGAGATATTTTATAGTATTTTATAAATACAACACACTTGGCGGTAAATGCGTACTACTTACTTTAGTACAGAATGAGTACCCCAACAAAAGTTTAACTGAAAAGTTAATAGAAGAAAAGTCTTTCTTGTCGGAAGATACAGGTACAATCACAAACATAATAGAATTAAACGAAACAGATTTTAATAACTTTATCAAATGAATTACTTCAGCGTATTTAAACCGCCTATTGGCATTTGCCCAAGATGGTTCTGGCTTGAGAATTTAGAAATTCCTTATTTTCCTTCTACAGAAGAGAAGATAGATAGGGTAATAAAGCTAAAAGGTGCTATCGAAAGGTATGAAAATTGGGACTTCATTACAATGAAAGAGTATGGATTAGTTGAACAATGGGAACAAGAATTAAAAGATTTAATCAAATGAACTACTACGAGCAACAAATAAAGAATATGAAACCAACTACAACAAATCTATTCAGAGCAAAGAAAGCCGTTGATTCTTTGAATAAAAACATCAAATGGGACTATAAAGAAACGAGTATAGATGATTTTCTAAACTCCTTAACCAAGTCAAAAACTCAAAAGTTCTTTCAAAAGATGGAAGCAAAATATTACAAGGTATTGAGGTTCGCCGTTAAATCCTTACTAATTACCGGGTTACTTTATATTTTAATTACTCAACTGTTTAACTATTAATATTATGAATACTCAAAACATCAAAATAGGGGACATACTGATACTAAATACCGACTGGACTATCCAAAACAACGAAGGAAAACCAGATATGATTATCGAGAAAGGACGAAGATTTGAAGTAGAAAAAGTATTTGGAAATTGCGTCAAAGTTACGTTAGCAGGCAAGGAAGATAGATTTTTCTTTGACTTTATTGAAGCAAACTTCACCATTAAAACCCCTACTACATGGACACCAAAACAAAAGGAAAAAGTTTTGGTAAGAGATTTTGAAGATGGGTACGACTGGGAAGAGAAAGTATTTGAAGTTTTTCTAAATGGAAAGTACTATTGTCATCATAATCCCAGTGGCAGTAATTTGTATGGATGGAAATATTGCAAACCCTACAATCCCCCTATTCCCTATCTTTCAGAAATAGAAGCACTCATTCAAAAAGAGTAATGAAGAATCAGAGTTTAGTGTAATAACCATTAATATTGAAAATAAATGAAAGAATACCTATTAAGAATTATAAACGAACTTGTTTCTAAGTCCGTAAACAAAGCAATGGAACAACAGCAAAAAGAACATCTTAGGCTTTTAAAAGAATACGAGAAATTAAGTATAGAATCTAATAGGATAAGGGCAGAATATTTAAAAATACTATCAAAACTATCGTCTATTAGAAAAACCTCAGACGATTCACTAAGAAATTTGAACCGTGAAACAGAAAGACAGGAAGATCTTATTTTTATAGAAACTTATCCCGAATCCAAAGAAAAGAAAATCTTTCACGGTGGATGTTTGGATTGTTCTACTCCAGTAAAAAAAGGCGTAGGCACTTGCTTAGGATGTAGTTATGCCAATGGAACATTTTCTGGATATCCTTCTTTACACTCAATGAACGACAAATAAAACTATGAACACCTTACCAAAAACATTCGGAGTCCTTAACGATGGCAGTCAATTGTTTAAAGATACAGTAATACCTTTCCTTAATAGCAAACAGGCTGATTTAACGGGGTGCATGAAAGGGTGGCACTATGGAATCGATTTTGATGGAGTAACTCACTCGCAAGACCCAACAATATTTGATTCAATAATCACTTTAGAGCAATTCATAGAAATGACAAAAGAGAAACAAATACTAACAGAAGACAATATTGTAGATTATGGGTTCGAGAAAACAGGAGAAACGCCTTTTTATAGAACCTATTGTAATAAAACGTTTTCAATAAAATATATTTTTAAACCCTGGTTAAATATATTACCTAATGGCTGGATTTGCCCAAAGGCTGATATAGTTATACATACAGTAGAAGAACTTAAGATGCTTTATAAGCTAGTAACTAAAAAAGAACTCATTTAACGAACCTGCATTCGAGAGTACTTGTCTCAATTTTAACAGCCCTTAAATAATAAAAACAATGGAAATTAGCAAAATAGCCCTTGAAGGCGACAAAGAACGTAACTTTATACGTTTAACCAGTAGAGAATTTTACGACAAAGAAATATCTTTTGCGCGGCAGTTAGTAGCAAAAAGCAAACAACTACAAGAGTGTGAACTTAATTCAATACTTGCGGCCGTAATGAACATTGCCAATGTCGGGCTTTCTTTAAATCCTGTATTAAAGCTGGCTTATCTAGTTCCCCGATGGAACAATCAAAAGAAAGTAAATGAAGCGTGTTTAGAGCCTTCATATCAAGGCTTAATCAAACTTTTAACCGACACTGGTAGTGTTACATCGGTTTCATGTTATCCGGTCTATTTAGGAGAAGAATACACGGCAACAAACTTCGGCATAGATCACAAGATGAACCCGTTCGCAAAGGATAAGAAAAACGAAAATATAATTGGTGTGTATGCCCAAGCAAAACTGGCTGACGGTTCTTATCAGTTCGAAGCTATGAGTATTGCAGAAATAGAAGACATTAGAGGTCGTAGTGAATCTTATAAGGCTTTTAAATCGGGTAAAATATCCTCTTGTATCTGGGAGTCTGATTTTGTAGAAATGTGCCGTAAAACCGTTATCCGTAGGGCAATTAAGTATTTGCCTAAATCTAAGAATTTAGATAACTTAGCTAATGCAATTGAGCTAGACGAACAAGATTATGCCATTACTCCAAGTCAAGAAGGATTAATAGAAAGCCTTTTAATGACGGCCAATGTAACACCCGAACAATCACAGGCTATTTTTAGAGAATTGCCAAGTATGAGTGGAAACCATGCACAACAAACAATTAAATTCTTAAAAGATAGACAATTAGACCCTCTAAGTTCGGGAAACCTGTACAGTCAAACAGACATACAAAATAAATTAACTAATATCCAGCAAATGGAACAGTTTGAAAGACAATGAACGACCAGTTTACAATGCTCATAAAGTCTTTATATGGTATTGAAGTAACTAAAGAACATCCGTTTCACCCTAAAAGAAAATGGCGTTTTGATTATGCGATAATTTCGCAAAAGATAGCTATTGAGGTAGAGGGCGGAGTATTTACACAAGGCAGGCATACTAGGGGAAAAGGATTTATGGGAGATATGGAAAAGTACAATCAAGCGGTAGTATTGGGATGGAGGCTTTTAAGGGTTACACCTAGTACGCTTCATTCTGTAAAAACCCTAGAATTAATTAAACAATTACTTTGATTTTATCAATTATTCTCTTAATTTAGTATCGCAATTGTCGTGGATTGCAAGTAAAAAGATATTAATCTTAAAGATTTGGCAAGTAGAGACCACGACCTCGAAAGCCAAATCTTTTTTTTATTTATGAAAAATCAAGAAGAAATTTGGAAAAGTGTAAATGGATACGAAGGGTTTTATTTGGTTAGTTCATTAGGCAGCGTAAAGTCTATAAAAAGAAACTTGATATTAAAACCTTTTTTATGTAAACATACCGGATATTTATCAGTAAATCTTAGATGCAAATCATTTAGGATTCATGTTCTCGTGGCAAATGCTTTTTTAGAAAAGACTAAAACATATGTTAATCATAAAGACCTGAATAAAACAAACAACTATTTATCTAATTTAGAGTTTGTAACAAGCAGAGAAAACGCTAATCACGAAAAGATATTTAAAGGCTATTTAACTCCTGGTATAAGCAATATAAACAATAGGTTTCAAGTGAGAATCCGAATAATGGGTATAAAAACGTACTTTGGAAAATATGATACACTTGAAGAGGCTATAAAGATAAGGGACGAGGTTTGTGAAAGATTCGAAGCGACTAGAAGAACAAAAGAAGAATTGATATTAATAAGAGAGGAGTATAGACTGAAAACTAGAAAATGTAACAATCTAACATATAGGGAAAGAAAAAATAGTAAAAGAACTTAAAAGACAGAATTTAGAATACTCTACCTTAGAAAGATTAGAGTTAAGAGAACATTACAACAATCAAATTGGCATATATCTTTGAAAGAGCTAAGAGAAATGTCTGACATATTACAATTGTAATTCTAAGTTCTACGCACAAACTAATGTTTCACGTTGACGAACTAAGACAATGCCCTTGCCTAAAATATTTTGAGCAGCGTTAAAGTCTGCATTTTCATTATGCCCACATTTTACACAAAGAAACTTTGATTGAGTTATCCGGTTTTCTTTGCAGGTATGACCGCATGAATTACACTTTTGAGAGGTAAATTTAGGGTCAATTCTTACATAGGTCTTTTCGTAAAACTTGCTTTTGTATGCTAGCATATCAAAAAACATTGACCAACCTGTGTCCGAAATGTGCTTTGAAAGATTACCAAACTTAATCATGCTCTTAACTTTCAAATCCTCAGACACGATTAATGAATTTTCTTTGACATATTGGAAACTAAGTTTATGTAGAAAATCTTTGCGAACATTGGCAATTTTAGAATGAAGTTTAGCAACTTGTTTCTTAGCTTCCTTAAAACCATTGCTACCCTTTTTCTTCCGTGCTAATGCCCTGTTTTTTACTCTTAACTTCCTTTCATACTTTTTTGTATGACGTGGATTGTCAACAAAAACACCATTTGAATCAGTCAAAAAATATGTTATACCCATATCTAAGCCTACTACTTGGTTCTCGTCGGTAGGATAGAGGTTTTCTGATTCAGACTCGAAAGTTACTGATAAAAAATAGCCGTTAGCTTCTTTTGTTATCTTTGCCACACTTAACTTGCCTTTGGGCATTCTATCTTTATAGACCTTGACCTTCCCGAGTTTTGGAAGGACAAATTCACTATCTTTCACATAGACAGTCTTAAATAATATTGAACTATACTCTCCCCTTTTTGCCCATTTAGGGAATCCTCCACCCTTGAAAAAGCTTTGATAGGCTTTATCTAAACGCTCAACTACATCTTGAAGGCTTTGTGATGGAACGGATTTTATCCAGTCCACATCTTTTAACGATGGCAATTGATTTATTAAGTCAAATTTAGACACCGAAACCCTTTTCTTCCATGCTTCAATTTTGCATTCTAAAGCCAAATTATAAACATACCTACATGCACCAATCCACTTATCAACCTGATTAGATTGTACTTTGGAAAGACCTAGCTTGTACTTATATGTTTTAAAAACTTTCATTACACAAATATACATAAAATAATTTGTTTGTTAAATACTTTATTTATATTATTGCATATAATTTTAAAATATATACCAATATGTCAAAAGTAAAAATTACATTATCAGTTGATAAGGATGCATTAGAGTCCTTCAAAGTGTCCAATAAAAATATATCAAAAACTATAAATGGATACATGGCTGCAACCCTAAAAGAAATTTATCCTATCGTGGTGGACGAAAATAGACTTAATCAGGCTACTAAAGACTGCCTATCTAGTTCTGAGCAAGAGGAATTTTCTAAATTCATGGAACAACAAGGATTTGACCAAATTTATTCTAACTCGGAAAAAGTTTTAGCGTATGGTTTGATTGATATGTTTAGATATTTAAAACAAAAGGGTGCAAGTTTTTAATTAGAAATGTATAATAATCAAATTGGGATATACTTATGAAAGACAGAAACTTACCACATAGTGACAACTGGGCTACTCCAGCAAGATTCTATTACGAATTAAACAAGGAGTTTGACTTTAATTTCGACCCATGCCCTTATGAATACAATCCAGAGACACACCAAGACGGCTTGAAAATTGAATGGAAAGAAAGAAACTTTATTAATCCGCCTTACTCTCGAAAGCTAAAAGAAGCGTTTATTATGAAGGCTATTGAAGAAAGCAAAAAAGGCAAACTTTGTGTTATGCTTTTACCAGTATCGACTAGCACAAATATATTTCAACAGCATATTCAGATAAATGCAAAATTAATCAGGTTCGTTGAGGGTCGTATTCCATTTGTAGGGATAAATACCAAAGGACAAGCGGTTAATTATAATCAAAACGGATGGAAAGTGCCTGAAGGCATGGAAAGCGTTAAGAACTCAGGAATGCACGATTCAATGATTGTAATATTTGAGACAAGACAAGGTCTTAAAGAAGTTTCACAAGATAGAATAAATATTTTAGGCAAAATAAAAGACAAGTTATAATATAATCATATAGAGATATACTTATGAAAGATTTAATAAAGAAAGTATTAGGGAAATTAGGGTGTAGTCACGACTGGCTCACATATCACACAAGTAGAAAGTTTGACGTAGATGATGGATTGCCTTACGAATGTAAACACACTTTGATTTGTAAGAAATGTGGAAAAATTAAACAGATAAAGATATGAAAGAACTTGCAATAGGATTTGCCAAATGGCTTAAAAATTTAGACAATGGAGATACTCATTTCCACTATTACACAGGAGAATTAACCCAATCAATAGGATTTAGCCCAAGCGATTGTTTTGATGATAATTTAAAAACAGTAGAAGAGCTTTTTGATTTATACTTAGAGACACTAAAAAAAGAGCCCATTAAAAAGAAACGTGTTGGCTGGCTTCCAGTTAGGGGAAGTATTATAGCTGTAACCAAACTTGGAGGGAAAACCACGACAATTGAATTAAATACCCCATACAAGGTGCTACAATGCTGTGAAGCTGGTGGCTATAATGGTTTTAAATATAGAATAAAAATACAGGTCGCAAAAGGCAAAGCAAAAGCAATATTTCTACCAAGAGATGAATTTATAATAATTTAATCAATTAGGTATTTACTTATAAACAGTATTAAAAGTATGAATTGGTATATAGAAAAACTCAGAGACGCATATTTAAATGTGCAAAATGCCGAATCCGTAGCAACGACCCTAAAAGAAAATATTGAAAGAATAATAAAAGAAAAAGTCAGACAAAAGCACGACTATGGAAAAACATATAGAATTGACGGGAAAGTATGGGAATTAGATAAGATTGTTATAAGAATAGGGTATATTACCTTTACAGATATAAATGAAAAAACCTCTTGTGACATTTATTTGCATTTCTACAAAAAAGACCCCGCCCAAAAACAGAAAGAAGAAATAGAAATTATTAAAAAACTGGTAAAGTATAATGACTATTATCCTAAAAAAGCTCACGCCATCCTTCACAAAGAGTTAGGGTTTACAAATACCATAGATTATTTTTTGACGGTAGACTTCAACTTGATTATAGAATAATTGATTATTAATAAGTAATTGTTGATAACTTGTGGATAAAATAAAAATAAGAAAATAGTTTGAACATATTGTTCATTTACCTATATTTGTACATGGAAAAATTACAGTTGCCAAAAATGCTGACAATTAGTAACTATGCTAAAATTTACGAACTCAGCAGAACGACAATTTACAAGAGAATTAAGCAAAAAGAGCTTAATACATTAACTATTGACGGGATAACATTTATCATTCTAACCGTTAAGTAATTTTTTTTGCCCGTTTAGTTTACAACGTGTTCATAATTTTAATTAAAAAAATATAAAGATGGAAATTAAACAAGTCTTAGTAACCCCTGAATTAGCAAAGGACTTTTTAGGGAATAACACAATTAACAGGCAGATAAAGGAATCTGTCGTACTTAGGTATGCTGAAGATATGATTTCCGGCAGGTGGAAAGAAAACACCGGAGAGTTTATAAAGGTGTCTTCTGATGGCGTTTTACTTGATGGTCAACACAGAATGATGGCAGTCATTAAAGCAAACAAGCCAATTGCTTTTAGTTTTGCCTACGGGTTATCCAAAGATATTTTTGATGTTTTGGACACAGGCGTAAAGAGAACCGCTTCAGATACCTTTTCTATTGGAAATGTAAAGAGCGCAAGTAGAACCGCTTCCATAATTAATTTTTATTTAACATTGCGTCTCGGGTTAGCTTATTACAGAAGCAAGAATAATACTAAATTAACGAACTCTGTTTTGCTGGCTGAATATAATAAAAATCCAACATATTACGACCACATATCTAGCGTTGCGTGTAATTTGTCAAATCAATTCAGCAATATCCTTGTTGGTAGCGTAATCGGTGGACTGTATTTGTTCTTAAATGATATAAATCAAGATTACTGCGAGAGATTTATGAACCAACTTTGTACCGGAATGGACATAGAAAACAAATCGATTGTCTTACTTAGAAATAAACTCATTAACGATAAAATGGCTGTCTCTAAGTTGCCAAAGCAAATTATAACTGCGCTCATTCTTAAAACATGGAATAATTTCAGGTCTAATCGGGAGGTAAAATTATTGGTTTTCGATTCAAAAAAAGAAGAATTTCCTAAAGCTATTTAGTCTACTTATCCACACAACTATAAAAACATTGATTTTGACTTTTGATTAATTAAACAATGAAGAAATCCTTTATACTGCATTTAGATAGCTTGGATATTGTAGACAAATTGACGGTTGAAATGAAGGCTAATTTGTTTCAGGCTATCATTGACTATAATAGAGGAAAAGAATTGAACCTAGACCAATTTACAGACATTATATTTACTTCTTTCAAAAATCAATTTGATAGAGACAATCAAAAGTACGATGCAGTAGTAGAAAGAAATAAAAAGAATGGAGAAAAAGGAGGCAGACCAATAACCCAACAAAACCCAAATAACCCAGTCGGTTTTTCTCGAACCCAACAAAACCCACAGAAAGCCGATAATGATAGTGAAAGTAAGAATGAAAAAGATAGTGATAATGACAATGATAGTGATTCGTCGTCATCGCCAAAACTTTCTTCTTATAAGGATTTAGATTATAAAGAATCCGTAAGTCTCTTTCTTACTCATAAGGAATACTATTACGAAAGAATGCCTACTAGAATAAATGCAGAAGAATACATAGTAACCTTAGCTAACAATATAGCCACTGTAAGAAGCGATTTAATAAGGGTAGAATACGAACTATATCCTTATGATACTAATCAGTTTCTAGGTACTTTAAAATCGAAAATAGAGGGTAGTTTCAATCTACTTTATCAAGAATTAAAAATTATAAAAGATTATTCATCAAGTGACAATTCCGAAAATGCCTTAAAAACTGACTTATTCCATGTCATGAACGGATTACTTAACGAATACAAGTTCAAAGGATTTAATGAGATTCAGCACGTGTTTAACTCTTTCAAGAAAAGGGCCGCTAAAGAACTAAAAGTAAAGACAAAATCAACCTCAATTAAAAACTATGGATAAGAGAACAAAAAAACCTTTAGAAAAACAATCAATTCTAAGTTCCGGCAAATTACCACCGCAAGCCATAGAACTAGAAGAAGCGGTGATAGGTGCAATGATTTCATCACCTCAGATCATAGAATCTGTTTTTAATATCTTACAGGCAGAGGCGTTTTATAAAGACTGTAACCAAAGGATTTTTAATGCAATCGTAAGGTTAAAATCTAAGTTTGAGCCTGTAGACACTCTTAGTGTAATGAACGATTTAAGACAAAACGGAGAACTTGAATTTGTCGGAGGGGTACAGTATCTTTTCAGATTAGTAAAAGAAAGTGAAGTTTCTTATTCAAGCTATGAATATAATGCTCGTATCGTTCAGCAAACAGCCGTTAAACGTGCTTTGATTGAAAATGCAGAGGATACTATTAAAAGTGCATTTGATGACACTTCAGACGTTTTTGAAGTACTTTCTAATGAGATAGAAGGAGTGAGTAAAATTAGTCAGTCAATCTTTAGAGGCAGACAAAAAACGAATCTTTCAATCTTAAATCAGACGATTAAGGATTTAGGTAACTCCAGAGAATCAAAGCAAATGTCTTGTGGTTTTCCTTTCCTGGATTCTCGTTTAAAACTAAGGAGGGGTCAAAACAAACTTGTCTACATAGGTGCTAGACCTTCTGTTGGAAAATCTGCTTTGATTTCCGCTATGATGAAAGAAATGGGTAAAGAAGGAATTGCCGTAGGTTGTTTTAGTTTAGAAATGTCAGCCGAAGATATTACGAATAGAATGGTGGTAAGTGAATTAGAAGGTCTTTACACAAACGACTCTTTCGTGCCGGAAGAAATAGATATGAAAAATCTAGTCCAGGTTCAGAATGCTATCGCCAAAGTGAAAGACTTGCCTATTTATTATAACGATAATCCGAAATCAATGGAAGAAATTTCTTCTACTTCTCAATTATGGGTTTCTAAGTATGGGGTGGAAGTTATATTTATAGACTTTATTCAAAAAATACCCACCGAATATAAAGAGGTGATGCGGGCAGTTACTTATTGTTCTGATAAGTTACAGAAATTAACTAAATCTTTAAATATGCCTATTGTAGTTATTTCCTCTTTGAACCGTGAAGCAGAAAAAAGAAACGGCCGTCCCTCTATTGCAGATTTCAGAGGATCGGGAGATATAGAAAGCGATGCTGACGTAGTGCTAATGCTTTGGAGGCCGGAGGATAACGACTTAGAATACGTAGACTTAAACCTAGAAGGCGAACCTCAAACATTATCAACTAAGAAACTCATGGTAGGGGATTTTGCCAAGAACCGAAACGGCAAAAAAGATGTGGTTGTATGGTATCACGATTTACCCACTAATAACTTTTATGCAAATAAACCTAATGAAGTAATTAATTATCATCATCCTATATCGAATCCTTTTCCAAATGTCGCACCGGTAGAATTTGACTTTTAAAACTATGTTTAGATTAGAATACAACTCAAAACAAAGAGCCTACCATGTGGCTCATATTTCAGAACCTTTAAAAGAAGGTTGGAACGTAATAATGGATAATACATCTCGTCAAGACATTGACAAAGAGTATTATAAGTTAATCAAAAAGCGCAAGTAATTACTTTACCATCAAATGCAAAATCACTAAGACAATGACAATCAAAACTAACAGAGCCCAAGAAGAACCAGTTGAATGTACCTATCTAAAAGTTTACAATGACTTAGGTTCAGAGTTTAGAATTTCAGAAAACAAGTTTGGTGAAATAGTGATAAATAAGTTTCATCAAGAAAGATGCACAATTCAGATTGAACCAGTTATGGGCAATGAAATTATTATTAAGTAACCATTTTAATTTACCATCTAAATCTTTAAGATAATGATAAGCGAAGTATTTAATTCAGATTGTGTCGAAGGCATGAAAAGATTCCCTGATAAGTTTTTCGATTTGGCTATTGTGGATCCAGAGTTTGGAATAGGAATAGGAAAAAGTCCAAGATTGGTAACAGATAAGGGATTAAAAGCCAAAAACTGGGACGACGAGCCTATAAGTATGAATTACTTCGATGAATTATTTAGAGTTTCAAAAAATCAAATTATTTGGGGGGGTAATTATTACGCACTTCCCCCAACTAAGCACTGTGTAATTTGGGATAAGATGCAACCTGAAGCACTAAGTTTCGGAATGTTCGACTTTGCATGGACATCTTTCGATGGTGCGAATAAAATATTTAGAAAATCAGTTCAAGACGAAAAAAACAAGATTCATCCAACCCAGAAGCCTCGAGCTTTATACGATTGGCTAATAAAAAATTATGCTAAAATTGGAGATAAAATCCTTGACACTCATTTAGGCTCCCAATCAAGCCGTATTGCTGCCTATAAAAAAGGCTTTGATTTCTGGGGCTTTGAAATAGATGAAGATTACTTCAGGGATGGGAACGCAAGGTTTCAAAAAGAAATAGCCATGCCTTTATTCGATGTTCCAATTATTAAACAAGAAAATTTATTTACATGAACAAACTCCCTTATAGCTGGGCTGTCTTTAATGATGGCTCAGAAGAATTTCAGATAGTCGTGGATTATTTGAATCAAAACGATCCGCTTGCAACAAACACGGCAATTACGTTGTAGCAAAAGAAAAGAATTTCGATACTATACTTTCAATAAAACAATTTAAAGACTCAATACAATGAAATTAACTAAAAGGCAACGTGTTAGAGCAATTAGAATATATCTAGCCTCTATTATTTACAATGCTGGCGATAATGGTACAATTTCAGACTTTAAAGAGTTCGAGGAGGAACGAACTAAAATTGTAAATTCTATTTGTAGAATACCATTTGACACCGTAGGCAGTAACCTAGAAGCAATTCAATTCAGCAAGCACTATTAACATAATTAAAAACATGAGAAAAATAAAAAAACAGATAGAGGTATTTATTCATATTTATAGAAAAGAAATCATAGAACAGACTTTAGAACTTGAAAAGGCGAAGCAAGAAAATGATTTTCTTGCTTGTATTAGGATAGAAAACGACATAAAGAATAAAGGCAGATTTTCTAATATATTAGATTCATTAAGCGAGTATTAAAATCATGACAGAAAATAAAATAAAAGAACTCATTAACAGTTACGAACAGGAAATAAAAATACTAGGCGTAGAAATAGCCAAATTACAAATTGGCTCAACAAGAGAAGTACAACTCTATGAACGTAGAATATGTTTGAGACAATTTATTAAAAACCTACAAAACCTATTAAAGCAATGACAAAAGAACAGGAGTTAGAGATTTATGAACAAGCTTTAGCGGATTATGAAAAATGGTGTGGAGTTATCTGTCAGGGTTATTATCATTATTTCCTTTATGTTCACGAATTAGATTTTACAGAAGAGTTGATAGTTCTTTTTGAAATAGCTTCAAAACAACTTCCAACTGGTAAGGACGCAAGAATTAAGATTTTAAAGGAAGCAATCGCCACAGTTAAACAACAAATACAAGATGAAAAGAGAAATTAAATTCAGAGGTAAAAGAAAGGAAAACGAAAGTTGGGCTATTGGTAGCTTAACTATTACCATCGGTGGTATATATTACATAGTCAGCACGTTTAATGCTGGAGTTAAATATGAAGTATATCCAGAAACGGTAGGTCAATATATCGGATTAAAAGATAAAGGCGAAAACCGTATTTATGAAGGTGACATTGTGGATAAGTGGAGCGACGGGAAAGAGTTAATAGAGATTGAATTTGAAAACGCAATCTACTTAATGCAAGAAGCTGTTTTGTCCGACTCTTGCACGATTGTTGGTAATATTTATGACAATCCAGAACTTATGCAAAAATGACCAGAGAAGGTAAACCTTACAGAATGATAAAGGAAGAAAAACTTTTAATCATTAAGCTATATTTTCAAGGATATACAGGCAATAGAATAGCTGTATTATTAAATAGAAACCCTGCCACTATTTATCAATTCTTTCGTAAAGAAGGTTTGGAATATTAAGAATTAAGAGTATATTTGTGTTAATATCTGAATGCGAGCAGATACAAGAAATTGTCTTAACCGACAAAATCCAAAGAACCAGTTTCGAAAGCCTCGCATCTTTTGGGACTGGTTTCTTTATTTAATAATACTATGAAAATTCAAATCAACAGTTTAGCAGCATTAGAACGTCTTTTAAATGGAGATTCACAAATAGAATTTGATGTTCGTCAAAGCGTTGCGGCAGCATTTGCTAAAAAATGGCTTGGGGCTACTATTAATCAGACAACACGAGAAATAGTAGACGCAAAGATTAAAGAGGAAATGCAACTCCTTGTTTTTAAACCTAAAAATAGACATTACGAAGCATGGGAGTTGAGAAACGAAGTAAAAGATTTAATAGCAAAAGAAATATCTTCTGACATAAAGAAGGTAATTAACGACACCGTTACAGAACTTTTGTCAGACAAACCGCAAATCATTGCCAACGCAGAGTCTAAAATTAATTCTACAATGAAAGTAGTTATTGATGCTATCAACTCTGCTGCGGATAAAATTGAATACCAACTGACCGATAAAAATATCGAAGACCGTATCAATGCAAAAGCCGATAAGAAAATTAAAGAAAAGTTAGGTATTTAATTCAAGCAGATTAACCAACTAACAACATGAAACTAGAAAACTTAGTAGTTTACTTGCCTTATGGGTTGAGGCTTATACATGAAGGAGAGCCTATACAGATTTTGGAATTATCTATTGACGAATACCCTAGTAACGACACAATTACTATCAATAGTGCATTAGGAGTTAATAAAATGGTGGGATACGTAGTTATAAAGCCTATTCTCCGACCAATGAAAGACTTGACAGTAGAAGAATGTAAGGAGATTTACAGTTTAACACAATATGATATTTTAGATGGGTTTATTAGAAAGAAACCTGTTAATAAATTTCCATACGATGTTGTTGTGTATTTGATTTCAAAACACTTCGACGTCTTTAACTTAATCCCCAGCGGTCAAGCCATCGACATAAACACGATAACGCAATGAACAAATATGCTACAAAAGAGCAAGCCGAAGAATGGGTTAAGGAGTATATGAGCCAAAAAGGATATTTACCTCTCTCCTTTAATAGCTATACAAGAAGAGAAACTTTCTTGAACCCCCAAAATAGCAATAAATATATTTCCATTCCGGCACTTTATAGCCGTTTGAAAGTAGTCCCCATGAAAGGCAAGCCAGAAGAAGTGTTTATTATTCCGTCTTCAAAAGAAGATTTCTTCGCTTTACTCAAAATATTAGACAAATAATTAAACTACGAATATGAGCTTAGACGTAACTTTATTTAGAGTAGATTTTGATGATGAAGTCCTCTATTCTGGAAACATTACAAACAATTTAATTGATATGGCTATTGTTTCCGAATTGTATCATGTCCTCTGGAGGCCAGAGACGTTAAGTAAAAGCGTAACGGCTAAAGATTTGATTTCACCTTTAAGAAAAGGCATTTTAGAACTTGAATCCAATGCTGAAAAATATGACAAGTTTAATGCTACTAACGGATGGGGTAAAAGAAAAGACTTGATTCGTTTTTGTAAAGAATATTTAGAGGCTTGCGAAATTTACCCAAATGCTAGAATATGGGCAGACTCTTAAATAATTAATCAACTATATTTAAAAACATATTAGAACAAAATGACACAAGAAGAAATTATCAGATTTGATGAAAGGCTAAAGATTGTAGCAGAGTATTCAAAAAGGGCTTATCAAAAATCAGACGGACAAATAACGATACCACAAGATTATTACAATAGACTATTAAGAGAGGTTTTGTTGTGCGGCACTTTGATTTTAGAAAAAGGAATGCAGCAAGTATAAAAAAATAAAGCCGATACAATACATATCGGCTTTTACTATCTCAACCCTATGAAAAACTATTTGCCTTCTAAAATATCGTTTTCGTGTTTAAGCTTACGATGTTCTTCTTTTTTAATGTCTCTTTCTATTCGCTGCTGGTCAGTCTTTACCCACTCCCTGCCAATCCTGAATAAGCCCCAGATAAGCCCACAGGCGAACAATATTAATTCTTTCTTCTCTGATATGCTTAACGCTAATTGCGCTTGCAGGAAGTCATAAAAGCCAATCAGGAAAACAAACAATGTATGCTCTAATCCTTTTAATATGTTCAGCAAAATGACATTGATAGCTACTCGTCCCACAACAGCATAAAGTTAAAAACCGAAAGTATTAACTTTAATTGTTATTTCCTAGTTAAAGATACAAAACACGTAAAAATACCTATACTTTAGGTTTCCAGATTAGCCTTATAAATCCGTACACAAGTGAGACAATAAATACCCAATGAATAAATAAATAAGAATATCTTTCGGAGATTATCGGCAGTTTCAAAGTATAAGTAAAAAGTGTATAAAGAAACCTAAAGAAAGCAAAGATAGCCCAATAATAAGCCAGTGCCTTTATTGTCCTGTACTTTGACTCTAAGGCAATATACAAAGGTAAAATCACTTGCCAAAGGTGATCCGCCAGCCATGTAGCAGACCGTAGCCATTCAAAATCGTAATAGAAAAAAGCTACAAATAAGGCGTTAGCCATGTACACGACAAAAGCTAACGCCAGCACTAAATAATGCTTCATTATCCCCTTGGTGGCGGAGGAGGTGGCGGAGGGGTAGGCGGATGCGGTGCGCCGCCATCGTCGCCGTCTAATGTTTGCGGGCTGTCCTTTTTCAATTCCTCTCGGATTTCCTTAGTAAGCTGCTCAATCTGCCTCAGCTTTTCTTCAATTAGGTGCTTGTTCATATTGCTTTAAAATTTAGTTACTCTTTATCGTCCGGCTTTACTTTGAAATCTTTGAACTTTTCACTTACTACGTCCAGATATTTAGAAATGTCTATGCCTAAGTTCTTAAATACACTTGTAGCTACCTTTAGCATACAGAAAGCAAAAAACCAGTTGGGTACATTAGTAAACCATTCGTTTTTAACCCCGTTCACTGTGTAGTTCGCTAGGCCATGAATCGCTATCAATCCTATACCAAACTTAATTACGTTGTCAAAAAACCTTTCTCCGCCGTCTTTGATGTGTATCATTTTTAGCCCTTTGTTGTCTATCCTCATTCGGTTTACATAGGCGAAGGCATCGCAAAGCAACATGATACAAAAGAATACACCAAATGCGAAATCGTCAAAAATATAGGTAGTAATAGCATTTTTAAGATGTACCAGATATTCCCCTATAATATAGCTAAGTGAGGCATAAAATAGATTCAGCTTAATCTCTGCGAAGAAATCAGCCATGTCCTCCATCATGCCATAAAATAGCTGCTTCATTCGTTTCCTGTTGTCACACTTGATTCTGTTGTACCCTTAGGGCCTACCTCTGTACTTCTGAATGTTGTCGAATCAGGCGGCGTATCATTCTTGGCTTTTTCTCTTAATAGTCCTTGAAACTGGTCTCTAAGTAGCGTAAGTATTAATACACCTGTTGCGCCAAAAAAAGACCCCTGCCCAATAGCAAAGCCCAATAAAGTACCAACCGCAATGTTTGATTGCTTTAAAGAAAGGTATACCCACCAAGGGGCATCCCATCCGTCGGCCATGTCTACTCTTTTCTTCTTTGCCATTGGTTTGATAATTCTTTACAAAGATATTGTTTTGCTTGGATTTTACAACAAAACTCATTAATTTCAATCTTTTAAAACTTTAAAATTATACGATTATGTTAAAAATCAATCCATACGTTGGGCAGATTGTCCAATTTATGCCCAATCCTACTGACGAAGTAGCGAAAAGCAACCACAACACGGGTTATATTCCTGCAATTATCACAAGGGTATGGTCAGAGAAAACGGTTAATCTAAAAATCATTCCCGATCATGGCCCAATGCAAGACAGAGGTTCTGTAAGTCATATCTCAAACAATCCCGCAGGTTATCACTATATTTACATTACACCAGAAACTGAAAGTATAGAATTAGACCGAAACGAATTGGTAAGTTTCGGAAACTATCTACTAAGTGAAGAACGCACAAAAAACATTTCAGAGATAAACAAAGACAAAGTTACTCATGCAGATATTGAGAACTGGAAAAACATATCAGGGTTGATATAATTAGGGCATCGCAATGGATTTAGAAACCTCTTAGAATATTTCTTTGAGGTTTTTTTATTTTGTCGGGTTTTGCAAATTGTATGTGGATAAGTTTTGGTAGGAAAGTATATTTTTTATTCATATTTTTGTTGTAAGCCAGTTGACCAATTCAGGCAATTAGGTAAAACAACAATACAATGAAAAGTAAAATCACAATTGACGTGATAGGCTCTCCCTCGCCTGTAATCACGATTGAGCAAACCGAATCAGATGATGTAAGGGATAAGCTCGTTAAAAACTTCTTAGATTCTCTTGGTAATTACTCCTATTGGTGTCGGGTTGACTTTCACCCAATGACAGAGAATGCGGATACCAGAATTGCAAATATTGTTCCATTGAGACTTGATGAACTAGAGAAGGAAATTTCTTTTATGCTAAAAAATATTGCTCATTGTAAATCAATAGAGAATGTTTGAGTTTACAGAAGAGGAAATATTTATAGTAAAGAAAGCCTTATCTGAACAAAACGAAACATTAATGGCACTACTCAATAGTGATGAATACGAATTTCCAAAAGAATCTATAAAAGAAATGAAGAATTGGGTTCAATGGGCTAATCAGGTTTTATCTAAAATAGAGTAGTGTACTGTGGACAACTTTATTTGCAAGTCTCAAAAATAGTTTTTAAGTTTGTTTATTCAAGTACAATTTAGATAAACATCTATTTTCCATCTAAATCATTTTTAACATGAAGTAATCATTTGAACGTCCGAAAAAAGACTTATGTACGAGATAAGTATCTTTTAACCAATAATATTAAAGCCTTGCCTTGATGCTCTCGTACAGCGGATAGGCGAGGTTTTTCATTTTATACCAATATGACAAAGACAATAGCAGAGTTATCCGAAGAAATACATTCTAACGCCAAAGCAAAAGGTTTTTGGGAACAAGGACTTGATTTACCTAAAATGCTTATGCTAACGGTTTCTGAATTATCAGAAGCAATGGAGGCAGACAGAAAAGACAAGATATATCGAAGTAATCATTTTTTGAAAGAACTAGATATTAATGAAGAGGTATCTAGCGAAGATGAAAAGTATTTTCAACAAGAGTTTGAGGTGTCAGTAAAGAATACTATTCAGGATGAACTGGCCGATGCAATGATAAGGATTATGGACATTGCGCAATATATGAATATTGACCTGCAATGGCATATTCAAATGAAAATGAAATATAATGAATTGAGGCCATACAAGCACGGTAAGAAATATTAACCTCATTAAAATTAGTCATGCTTATTCGTAGGCGGGGGTACCCTGTTTTGCGGCAACAAACATAATAAGAGTGGTCAATGTTGTAGAACCATGCTGAAAGGCGGCTAATTTTATAAACAAGAAAAGATATGACTATTGAACAAGCAAAAGAATTAGTAGATGGAATAAACTACTTGGTATACAACAATCAAATAGTAATGTTTTCAAGTCTATTCCCTAGGAACAACGTTTTACATAGAGAATCAATTATTGTTAGATACAACGAAAACAAGATTGAAACAGTTAAAATTTCCGATTGCCAAACCTTAGGCGAATACAGAGGTTCATTCACGCAAGATGTATTGCCGCCGAAACTATCAGATAAAGACTATTCGTGTGAAGTAATTTCGGTTGACGAAAAAGGTTATTTGGGTATAATTATTTATCACTACAAAACCAAGAAATGGCACAAAATGGTGAATGGCTATATGGCTGATTTTTATAAAGAAATTTTCAAATGGTGTTTCAAACCCTCCTACCTATGAACGAGATAAAGAAACAACTGGAAGATTTGGGGTTGTTAAAATACTTAAACATATGAATAAAAGACTATCAAACCTGATTGGCAAAAAGTTCCACATGCTTACTGTGATTTCATTCGTTGGAATGAAAAATAAAAACTCGCTATGGTCTTGCGTTTGTGACTGTGGTGGACGAACGGATGCTTACGGTTGCGTATTAAAGGCAAACAAAGTTAAGAGTTGTGGATGTTTGCAAAGAAAGTTTCAGAAAAAAGTAATACACGGAGAGTCAAATACTACAGAGTACAACACCTGGATGTCGATGAAACAAAGGTGCCAAAACCCAAATATAAAGTCTTATAAGTATTATGGGGCTCGTGGTATAAAGTTTTGCAAAGAATGGAATGAATTTTCTGTGTTTTTGAAAGATATGGGACATAAGCCCTCATGTCGTCATTCTATAGAAAGAATTGATAATGATGGAGATTACTGCCCTAGTAATTGCAAATGGGCTACAAGGCTCGAACAGAATAGGAATACGAGAAAAACCAGAATAATTGTAAATATATTTACTGGTATATTTTACTTCAGCTTGTCTGAGGCGGCAGACTCAATAGGTATCACTTCCACACGTATGTTTGCTCAATTAAATGGGAAAAACAAAACTTTTATGAGGTATGCTTAATTTTTTTAGAATGGATAACCGACTTCGATAAACTAATGTCTCACAAGTAAACGAATTTAAAGCACTATGAAAGAGAAAATAATAGAAATATTAATGGCTGAGCTAGGTATCGGGTTCGTAAAGTCAGAACGTGTAGCGGATGACATATTTAATGCTATTGTTGTTCCGGTTGATGTGAATAACTTGCCTGAAGATGATGTAATAGCATTCAACCCTTTTCAGGCACAAGTAGGAAAGCTAGAAAGCAGCAATAGAGGAGTGTATTGTAGTGCAAGAGAAAGTTTGATTTCTGGCATCACCCACTATATGGAAATACCAAAGCTATGACCTCTCAACTACAAACAGCTAAAGACCTGTGAAAACTACAATTAAGAACTTAGAAACAATTTCTAATGCACTTATAAAGTGCAGAGATAAATGCCAAGCAGAAATGGAATTTGATATTTTTCTATTAGAAAATAGCGAGAGAGTTAAACTAATCAATGATTCACTCAAAAGTTTAAACGATGCAATTCAATCACTTAATAAAATACGATAATGCAAACTATTTGGAAATTCCCACTAGAAGTAACAGATGAACAGGTAATTGAAATGCCGAAGGGTGCTAATATAATAAGCCTTCAAACTCAATTCGATACTCCTTGCATATGGGCAATAGTTAATCCTGATGCTAGTAAAGAAAAGAGAACTTTCTTTACTATTGGCACGGGCCATAA
>Ga0247763_1000024_pt1 | contig 58559 bp, 45 predicted proteins | sample UWRJL141409B4_FD_179926 | JGI IMG/M metagenome (GOLD analysis project Ga0247763, IMG submission 179926) | Plant litter microbial communities from Arlington Agricultural Research Station in Wisconsin, United States - UWRJ-L141-409B-4 | ecosystem: Environmental > Terrestrial > Plant litter >... | reverse complement strand
ATGTGATCGCCGCGGTGCCGCAGGCGCTGCGTGATGGCTCCTACGCGGTCGGCGCCACCCGCTCGGAGACGATTCGAAAGGTCGTGTTGCCGGCGGCGCTGCCCGGCATCGTCGGCGCGCTCTTGCTCGCCATCTCCCGCGCCATCGGCGAGACCATGATCGTCGTGATGGCCGCAGGGCTCAGCGCCAAGCTCACGGCGAACCCCTTCGACGCGGTCACCACGGTCACGGTTCAGATCGTGACGCTGCTCGTCGGCGATCAGGAGTTCGACAGCCCGAAGACGCTGGCGGCCTTCGCGCTCGGCCTGGTGTTGTTCGTGATGACGCTGACGCTGAACGTGATCGCCATTCGAGTCGTGCGCAAGTATCGGGAGCAATATGAGTAGCGCCGGAAGGCCAGGAAGGTCAGCGTCGGCGCTCGAGCCTCGCGCGCGCTCGCCGCACCGCTCGGCGGCCGCCGGTGCGCGCCTGCGTCGCCGCCAGCGCACCGAGCGCGTGTTTCGTGCCGCCGGCCAGCTAGCCATCGCGATCGGCCTCGGCTTCGTCATCGTGCTGTTTGGCAGCATCGTCTATCAGGGCAAAGACGCCTTCACGCAGACGCACCTGCGCCTCGACATCCACTTTGATCCCAGCGCCCTCGGCGTGGGCGCGTCAGCGACCGACGCGGAGCTCGCCCAGGCCGACTACCCCGCGCTGGTCCGGAACGCCCTCGCCGCACGCTTCCCCGACGTGAGCGATCGGAAAGACCGCCGCGATCTCGCGTCGCTCGTGAGCACCGGGGCGCCGTTCGAGCTGGCCGACATGCTGGCGAGCGATCGAAGCCTGCTCGGACAGACGCGCTCCCTCTGGCTCACGGCAGACGACGACGTCGACATGTTCGTCAAGGGCAAGATCCGGCGCGAGACCCCGGCCGCCGAGCGGCGCCTGAACGACCGAAAAATCGCCTGGATCGACGCGCTCACGAGCGACCAGCGCGTCGAGCGCCAGTTCAACGCTCAGCTCTTCGAGTCGGGCGACTCACGCGAGCCAGAGCTCGCGGGTCTCTGGGGTGCGGTGATGGGCTCCGTCTACACGCTGCTCACCACGCTGCTGCTGTCGTTCCCGCTGGGCGTGGCCACCGCCGTCTACCTCGAGGAGTTCGCGCCGAAGAGCCGCTGGATGGATATCGTCGAGGTCAACATCAATAACCTCGCCGCGGTCCCTTCGATCGTGTTCGGCCTGCTCGGCCTCGCCGTCTTCATCAACTTCTTCGACCTGCCGCGTTCGTCTCCCTTGGTGGCGAGCCTGGTGCTCACCCTGATGACGCTGCCGACGGTGATCATCGCCAGTCGCGCGGCGCTGCGGAGCGTGCCGAGCTCGATCCGGCAGGCGGCGTTGGGCATGGGTGCCTCGAAGTTCCAGACGGTTCTGCACCACGTGCTGCCCCTCTCGATGCCCGGCATGCTGACCGGGACCATCGTCGGCATGGCCCACGCGCTCGGTGAGACGGCGCCGCTCTTGATGATCGGCATGGTCGCCTTCCTGGTCGACATCCCGGGGGGATTGATGGAACCCGCGACCGTGCTACCGGTGCAGATTTACCTCTGGGCGGATAGCCCCGAGAAGGCCTTCGCCGAGCGTACCTCGGCGGCCATCATCGTCTTGTTGGTCTTCCTGATCGCGATGAACTCCATGGCCGTGATCCTGCGTCAGCGCTTCGAACGGCGTTGGTGAGCGCCAGAAAGCCGGTCTTCCCATGCAAATGATGAACATGGACCCGATCGCCGCCCCCAAATCCGAGCTGGCCGTCGAGCACGAGCCCCCGCACGAACGGCATTCGCACCGGGCGCCGAAGCTGTCGGCGAGCACCCCGGAGCAAACGCTCGGCGAGATCCACGCCGCCGATGCCGCGATCGTCAGCCGGACGGTGAGCGTCTACTACGGCACGAAGCGCGCCCTCTACGACGTCAGCCTCGACATCGGCCGCAACGAGGTCATCGCGCTGATCGGCCCATCGGGCTGCGGCAAGTCGACCTATCTGCGCTGCCTCAACCGGATGAACGATACGATCGAGGGATGCCGCGTCACCGGCGACATCTTCATCGACGACCAGAACATTCGCGCGCCCGATCTAGACGTGGTGCAGCTGCGTGCGCGGGTGGGCATGGTGTTCCAGAAGCCGAACCCCTTCCCCAAGTCGATCTACGACAACGTGGCCTACGGCCCTCGCATCCACGGCCTCGTGCGCACCAAGAGCGAAACGGACGAGCTGGTCGAGCGCTCGCTGACCCGCGCGGGGCTCTTCGACGAGGTGAAGGATCGCCTGCTCGCCCCGGGCACTGGCCTCTCTGGCGGGCAGCAACAGCGCCTGTGCATCGCTCGCGCGATCGCCGTCGAGCCCGAGGTCATCCTGATGGACGAGCCCTGTTCGGCGCTCGATCCGATCGCGACAGCAAAGGTCGAGCAGCTGATCGATGACCTTCGCGCGAACTACACGATCGCGATCGTCACGCATAGCATGCAGCAGGCGGCGCGCGTCAGCCAGCGCACCGCCTACTTCCACCTCGGGCGCCTCGTCGAGGTCGGGCCCACGCGCGAGATCTTCAAGAACCCCGTCCACCAGCTGACGGTCGACTACATCACCGGGCGCTTCGGCTGACCCGTCTGCGAGAGAGAGCGCCTCGATGAGCACCGTGCAAGGCCGCGCTGGCCACACCGTTCGCCAGTTCGACACCGAGCTCGAAGACCTGCGGGGGCTCGTGCTGAAAATGGGCAAGCTCGTCACGCAGCAGATCCGCGACGCGCTCGACGGCCTGCTCGATGACAAGGTCGCGCTGGCCAAGATGGTGCAGCGCCGTGAAGATTGGGTCGACGCCATGGAAGTCGAAGCAGACGACCGCATCGTCGACCTGCTCGTGAAGCGCCAGCCGGTGGGGCCCGACCTGCGCGCGATCCTCTCGCTGGGCAAATCGGTGCGCGATCTGGAGCGGATGGGAGACGAGGCCGAGCGCATCGCCCGCGCCGCGCTCGACACCCATGAGCGAAACCCCGGCTTCAAGCCGTCGAGCGAGCTCCTGCGCGACGTGGAGACCATGGGTGCGCTGGCCATCGAGCTCGTGCAGGGCAGCCTCACGGCGCTGACCCAGCTCGACATCGACGAGGCGCTCGAAGTCACCCGTCGTGATGACGAGCTCGACGGCAATTTCCGCTCGGCGCTGCGCCGCCTGGCCACCTTCATCATGGAAGACTCGCGCACGGTCGGGAACGTCATCGCGAGCACCTTCGTGCTCAAGAGCCTGGAGCGCATCGGCGACCACGCGACCAACATCGCCGAGCACGTGATCTACCTGATTCGCGGGAAAGACGTGCGGCACCTCGGCTCGAGCGACGAGATCGAGAAGGCGCTGAACCGCCACGAACCCTGACGGAGAGGGCGCGCGTCGGCGCTCGCGCCGATTAACCCCCAGCGCCGCGCGCGGCCAGTCGGTTTGCGCTGCGCGTGGCCTCGGGACGAGCGCGCCGGCCGCGTGGTAAGCGGGGGGCATGCGACTCATGACGTACAACGTGCTCACGGGCGGCCGCGACGCCGACGGCCCGGGGCGGCTCGATCGGATCGTCGACACGATCCGGAGGGTCAATCCGGATCTGCTCGTTCTGAACGAGTGCAACGGCTTCGAACAGGAGGGCTACCGAACCCTGTATCGAATGGAGGCCGAGCTGGGCATGCGAGGGGTGCTCGCCGAGGCAGAGAGCGGGTTTCACGTGGCGTTGTTCTCTCGCGTCGGGCGTCTGAGGGAGACGCGGCTGCTCTCACGAGAAGTCCATCACGCGGTGCTCGCCGCCACCCTCGAGATCGGCGGAACGACGCTGCGGGTGATCGGCGCGCACCTGTGCCCGTTCGGAGGTGACGCGCGGCTGCTCGAGGTGCAACACCTGATCCGCTTCCTGCGGGAAGACAACGTGGTCGTCCTCGGGGATCTGAACGCGCTCAGCCCGCACGACGTAGCGCACTACCAGCCCTCGCGCTGGCTGCCGCGGCGGCGATCGCGGCACGTTCTGGTGGAGTCCGGCGGCAAGCTCGACACCCGCGCCATCTCGGCCCTGGAAGAGGCGGAGCTCGTCGACGTGCTGCGCCTGCGGGGCAGCGCCGAACCGACGGTGCTCACGCGCCTGGGCGCGGGCTCGGAGGACTACCAGGTGCGAATCGACTACGTGTTTGCGTCGCCGCTGGCCGCGCAGCGCGTGACGCACGCCGAGCGAGTGATCGGGGGCCACGTCGAGGCGGCCTCCGATCACTATCCCTTGCTGGTCGATCTGGACCTTTGACGCCTCTTCGACGCCCGCTCTCGAGCGCCATTCACTCTCAGAACTCGCGACAATCCCGGATGATATCGGGGTCTCCAAAAGAATGGGGCCGCGCCTGCTTGACCAGGAGCTGCCGCTCCGGCCCCATCAGCTTGAACTCGATCTCCATCGCGAACCAAGGGTCCTGGGCCTCGGGATCGAGCAGGGGCCGGAAATGCTCGTGCACCGCCTGGAGCGCGCACGAAACGCGCGCGACCTCCGCCTCGCTGAGCACTGTCGCCGGCGGCACGGGCAGCGCGCCGAGCAGGCTGCTCTCGCTCTGATAGAGCACCGGCGGCTGCCGATACCACTGATAGATGAGCTGCTCGGTCGACACGGCGGGGGCCGGGTTGGTCACGCTCGCCTCGCCAATCTGCGCGTTGATATAATACTGGTCTCCGCGCACGGGCTCGATCACGTTGCGGCTCACGCCGACGCCGTTCGCGCGCTCTGAAAGGTTGGCCGAGTGCACCAGGATGCCCATGCCCAGCGTATCGCGCCGGATGCGAGCGAACGCGCGCTCGTCGTAGGCCCGCACGTTCCAGAGGCTCGCCCACACGGTGCGCATGGCGTCGGGAACGCTGCGTTCGGGGTCGCCCAGCTCGGCGCTGATCGATGTGTACAGGCCCGCGCCGTTGAAGTTGGGCAGGTCTTCGGTGTTGCTGCTGCTCCGGAAGCGCACCCTCTCCCGACCGTAACGCGCTAGCACCGCCGCCTCGACCTCCGCGAGCAGCGCAGGCTCGACCGGGTGGCTCAGGATGCGCTGGCGCACCTCGGCCAGGCCTTCGGAGCGCAGCGCGGCGTCGCTCGTGAAGCCGGGCTGCGCCTCCAGCTCGGCCAGCAGCGCCTCGGCGCCGCTGGCCGTGAAATGCTCGCGATAGTGCACGAGCGGGATGGCGAAGGGCCGCTCTGGCGCGACGAAGCGGGGCGTGCCAAGGCACGCCGGCTGGTTGTTGGTGAGGTCGAGCAACTCGCCCATCTGCGCGGCCTTGGCTCCCACGATCGGCAGGCTCGCGAGGCCGTGCACCGACAGATCTTGCACGCCGCGCACGCTCAGCTCGATGCGCGGGCTCACCGGTTCGCCTGCGGGCGCCTGCGCTTGCCAGAACTCGGCGGCCTCGTTCGGGTCGGCTATCTCGACGTGCAGGCCGTCCTCGGCGACCTCCAGCCGCACCAGCTGATCGAGATAGGTGGCGAGCACGCTGCGTGCATTCAGCAGCGCAGCGTTCGGTGTGCCTCGGTTCTGGCTGAGCACGTTCACGTGCGCGAGAGGCGTCTGGAAGGCCTCGGTGATCAGCCCGCCGACGAACGGGATGTCGTTCGGCACGTCGTCGGTGATGACGATCACCGTCGGCCCCAGGCTCTGGGCGCCGAGCTCGCCCGCCGGGACGAAGCGGAGCGTTCCGTACGCGACCGCCTCGGTGAGCGGCTGATACGTCACGTCCTGGAAAGGAGCGTTGGGACCGACCAGCGGCACCTGCCCCTCCACCTCGCGGACCTTGGCGACCTGGTTGTCGTCCTGCGGGTGCAGCACGTAGCGGCGGGGTGTGTCGACGTGCGCCATCGCCGCGAGAAAGCCGTCGCGCATCTGGGTGCCCGTGATGACGTCGCCGAACGTGTACTCGACGGCGTCGAGGTTCGATCCGGAGTAGTGGGTGAGCGTTCCGAGCAGGAAGCGCCGCCCCGTCGTGGAGTAGTACTCGACGTCGGAGAAGGCTCTCCAACCCTGCACGAACTCGTCGTTCTGCGTCGGGTCGCAGCGATCGAGCGCGGGCAAGAGGTCGACGCGCTCGCGCACGAAGGTGTAGTGGAGCGGCCAGCGCGCAGAGCCCAGCAAGTGAACCAGCCCTGGCGCGCGCAGATCGACGACGAACTTGGTGGACTGCATGCCGAGCTGCGCCGCGCCCTCGGCGAGCGCGGCGTAGTCTCCGGGAGTGAGCAGGTGGCGCACTCGATCACCCACCTCACGCGAAGGCAGCACATCGCATTGGTTCGCCCTGTCGCGGGTCGAGTTTCGACACAAACGGAACACGCCCGGCTCATCCGAACCGCGCGCCAGCGTCGCCCCGATCGGCCATTGCATGAAGTCCATGCGGTCGAGCGCGGCGCCGGAGCCATCAAACAAGGTCACCACCCCCTCGAACGCCGGATCGCTCTCGAGCCCCGTGAGAGCTCCCGCTGGGACGGCGACGCTCAGGAGCGCTCCGGGCGCGACGCTCACGCCTGCGGGTAGCGCGACGACCGCCCCTGTCGCCGCGCTCGGCCACGCCGAGCTCGGTGCGTGCGGGCTGACCCGCAACGAGACGGCGTCGAGCGACACGCTACTCGAACCAAAGTTGACGAGCTCGATGAACGCAGACGATCCAGCACCTGGCCGCAGCTCGAGCTCGTTGATTGCCAGGCCGAGCGGAGGCGCAGGAAAGAGCTCGGGGTGCACGAAGCTCGCGAACTCGACGTCGTCGATCAGCGGCGGAGTGGCCTGCGCGGCGCAAGCCGACGGATTATCGCGGCCGGGGGTCGCGTAACGGCAGATCGAGAACGGGCCGTCTGCGTTCGGGAAGCGGGCGAAGGCTTCGTTCAGCGCGAGCTCCGGAAGTTCGACCGCGTCGAGCTCGACTTCGTCCCGATCGACGAGCGCGATGCGCTCGCCCGCGGAGCTCAGCTTGAAGGGGGCGTGCAGCGCACCCTGGTCCGGGTCCGAGTCGACCCAGATCAGCACAGTCTGCCCCGGCTGTAGGACGCGCGGCGGCAGCGCAAACACCCCATCGACGCTGTCGCGCAGCGTGCAACCATCGAGCGAGACCGCACGATCGCTGCGGTTGACGAGCTCCATCCAGTCGTCGGCCTCGCCAACCTCGTCGATCCACGCGCCTTCGTTCTGCGACATCAGCTCGTTGATCACCAGATCGCCGGAGGCCGCCGGTTGACCCTGCCCGCCCGTTCCGCTCGAACCACCGCCCGGCTGTCCACCGACGCCAGCGCTGCCACCGTTCGAGTGGCCGCTGCCACCGCCTCCGCTCTCTGGTGAACCAGAATCACCGCACGCTAACCCGCTGGCGCCCAGCGCCAAGCCCAAGCCAAGAATGTAAGACCGCACCGTGCGAGTATTGCACGCAGTTTGCAACGTGCCCGCGCGTCGCACCGAAGCAACACGCACGCTCCAATGCCCCCCTTGCTCCACGGGCGATCACACATTCCCGGCGCAGCGCGTGATCGGCGCGAGCTCAGGGTGCCGTGAGCCACAAATTCGGGTATGATTCCGCCGCTCGAGCGGTTGAAACGCGTCGCGCCAGCGGCGGCTTGGCTCGAGGCCCTCGGCGCGGCCGTCGACGGAGGCAACGCTCGACACCGCGTGCGATGGACAGGCGCTGCACTCTACAGGCTCGCCCGCAGTCGACGGGGGTGGCCATTGCTCGCTCGGCGCCGACGGACGCGGTCGCCCGGGCGGAGACACCGGGGCTTCGACACCGGCCGGCGGCGACATCAGCCGTGCCGACGCAGCGACTCTGCACCGTCGAGGCCGCGTGACGGTCGCCGCTGCGGCCGTGGGTCGATTTCGCCGCGCGACGGTTGCGTAGGCGCTCGTGGTGGATCATTCGTATAGAGGATGAAGCGAGCGATCGAGTGGGCTGCGTTGGCGCTGTTCGGCGCGGCGGCCCTGCTTTCGGTCTTGCTGCTGCTGGCGGGCATCTCGCTACGCTCCAACCGTCACGAAGCGAGCGTGCCGACGGCGGTCACGTCGCGCGTGTTCGCGGTGCGCAACTTCCTCTCCGACGTGTACGCGGCCCGCGTCGGCGGCCGTGTCATCGTGTTCGACGCCGGGATGGATCCCGATGCGCATGCGCTCGAGCTGTTGCTCCAGTCGCTCGGCGCCGAGCTGGGCGAGGTGAGCGATATCTTCCTGACGCACGGCCATTTCGACCACGTCGCGGCCGCTGCCCGCTGCCCGGGCGCGACGATCCACATCGGTGCGGCCGACGCCGAGGTGCTGGCCCATCGGGCGTCGTCGCGCGCCCTGGTTCCGCGCTTGTTCGGCACGCTGCTCAGCGTGCCCGCGCTGGAGGCATCGCATCGGCTGGAGGGCAGCGCCAACATCGACGTCGGCAACGGCGAGTGGGTGATCGCCGTGCCCCTGCCGGGACATACGCCCGGCTCCTACGTGTATCTCTTCGACGGTATCCTGTTCTCCGGTGACGCTCTGTTCGTCGGCGACCACGGTGTGGCGCTCGCCTCCGGCGGTGAAGCGGCGCTCACTCGGGATGCCTGCCGCGGCGTCGCGCAGATCAACACGTTCTTCCGTGAACATCGCATCACGGCCATCTGCACCGGTCACCGCGGATGCATGGAAACCCGCGGCGCATCTCGCTCGCTCGACGCCCTGGCGACGGGCAGCGGCCCGAACTGTCCCGGTTGACGGGGGCGCGAGCGCGCGGCGGGCTCGCGTTCCGCGACGAGCTCGCGCCCCTCCCCCCACACACGTGCCTACCTGGCACCGTGCCGCGATGGGGCGTGCGTTGGCGCCACATCCCGATCGGTGCCATTCTCGTCAGAAGGCACTCGACTCGAGCATGGTGGCACCCCTTCCCGATCGATACACCCTCGGTGCGATCGGTCTTACCCCCGAGTTGTTCGAACACTGCGAGAGAGAGCTCGACGCGCTCGGAAGCCTGGAGACCGTTCAGGCCAACGTCGAGCAACTGTTCGGCGTCGAACGCTTCGATGCGCTGCTCATCGCGCTGACCCCCCCGTTCGGCGAGAGCGTGGCGCAGTTTTGCAGCGTTCGCCGCAGCCACCCGCTGGTGCCGCTGATCGCGATGGCCAGCGGGGTCGACGCCAACTTCGCCGCCGAGTTACTGAAGTGCGGCGCCGAGGACTTCCTCCTGCTCCCTCCATCGCCCGAGGCTCTAAGGCACAAGATCCGGCGCGCGCTGGGTGAGGCCGTGGGCCCCGCCTTCGAGGTCCCGGAGTTTGAAGCCTTCCGACCGCGCGGGTTCGACGAGAACCAGCGCCACTGCTTCCGCGTGCCGGTTCCGCCGGATTTCGCGGTTGCAAACACGTTCCCTGGCCCCGTCGAACGCCCCCTCGAGGTCAAAGACCTGTCGATCGAGACGGAGAAGTCTCCCGGCGGCATGCAGGTGGCCACCGATCGGGCGACGGCGCGCCGGCTCCCTTTCGACCAGTGGAACCGCCGCCGCGAGATCGACGTGTCCGTGCAGTTGCCGACGGGCGCACCCCTGACGGCTCGCGCGCGCCTGGTGCCTGGGCTCCGCAACGCGCCCGACGGATCGATCCGCTTCGCGATCGAATACTGGGTAGCCCGCCCCGCCGAGAAAGAGCGCTTTCGACGCTACTGGGTCGAGGCGCAGCGCCGCACGCGCCGCACGCAGTTGAGCCAGCCCAACCGGCGCGCCGTGCGCAAGTGAGCCCGGGGCGCGGCTCGGCGCGCCCCGCCGGCGCCCGGGACGGGACAGCCGCGAGCCCTTTGTGATAAGGGGCTCCTCATGGCAAATCCTACTGCTGTCTGTGAGACGTCCTTGGGGACTTTCAAGGTCGAGCTTTTCGTCGACAAGATGCCGGTCACTGCGGGCAACTTCGTCGAGCTGGCCAAGAGCGGCTTCTATGACGGGCTGCATTTCCATCGCGTCATCGACAAGTTCATGATCCAGTTCGGCTGCCCCCACAGCAAGGATCCGAACAGCCCCCGCTGCGGCACCGGTGGCGGCCCGAAGGGCTCGATCAAAGACGAACACCTGCCCACGGCGAAGCTCAGCAACGAGCCCGGCACGCTCTCGATGGCAAACTCGGGCCCGAACAGCGGCAGCAGCCAGTTCTTCATCAACACCGTGCACAACGCCTTCCTGGACTGGTTCTCGCCCGGGCCCTCCAAGCACCCGGTCTTCGGCAAGGTCATCGACGGCATGGACGTGGTGAACAAGATCGGCAAGACGCCGACGCGCAACGATCGCCCGACCACGCCGGTCCAGATGATCAAGGTCACCGTCGAGGAGTGACTGACGCTAGCCCTTGGCGAGCGGGCGGCCTGCGCTGCCCGCTCCGCAGGGGCAGGGGCCTTTGGAGGCCCTCGTAGGCGCCCGATCTCAGCTGACTGTGCTGATGGAGTACTGGCGCATGCCCTGCGGCGTGTGCACCTCGATGTCGGCGCCCTCGATTTGACCGACCAGGGCGCGGCCCAGCGGCGATGCGGTCGTGAGCACGCGCACCAGTGCGCCGTCGACCTCGAACGACAGGCCTCCGCCGACCGGGGACAGAAAATAGTGGGCGATATCCGACCCATCATCGAGCGCGACGAGAGCGGTCGCTCCGATCGGGCTATCGGGACCGAACGCTCTTAGCACCAGAGCCGACGCGCTCGCCACGGCCTGTGTCAGCTCGATCACGCGCTGAGCCTGACCGCGCGCGAGATAGGACGACTCGAGCGCCCGAGTGTCCTTGTCATTCTCGGGCTTGCTCTCTTCGTGCGTCGCGCCGCTCTGGGTCTGGCGCTGTGCCTCCGCCGCCACCGCCAGATCGTGCTCCAGGCGCTCGCGGAGGGCTGCGAGGACGCGCGTCTTTTCGATGCTCGGCTTCACGCCGCGAAAATTAGACACGCCAGCGGCAAATGACGAGCGATTTTCGGCGGCGGATTGGCTCTCGCTCTCGCCCGTGCGGTGACTGATGCATCACTCCAGCCCTGACTAATTCCGAGGAAGCTCGATGCCAGCGCGGAGTGCGCTGGCCTTCGAGCACCCAATTAGATCGGGAGCGGGATCGGGAGGCAGTCCAACGGGCAGCTGAGGAGGTTCTCGTCCGGCTCCGTGCAGGTGCGGTCTCCGCAGAAGGGGGCGGGGTCACCGCCCCCGCCGTTATCGCCGCCCCCGCCGTTATCGCCGCCGCCGGACGCTTCGACACACTCTGTGCCTTCGCAGACGAGGTTGGGGCCGCAGCTCAGCCCGTCCCGCGGCAGCTCGCCGCACGTCGTCGCATTGGTGCAGGCCTGCGTGAGGCAAAGCGTCGTGTCTGTCGGGCAGTTCTGCGGTGTGCACGGGATGCAAGCGTTGGTGACCGGGTCACAACCGAGGTCGCAGGCCCCAGGATTGCACTCCGGCGCGCACGCGCCGCTCCGGCACACCTCGTCGTCGCCGCACCCGTCGGAGATGCACTGCGTGCCGCTGCACGACCGGGTGACGCACGTCGCCGGGTCGGTCCCGCTGCAGACGGCCGGGTTGCAGGGATTGCACGCCGTCTGATCCGTGTTGCAACCGAAGTCGCATTGGCTTGGATCGCAGGGCGTCTCGCACCCGCCTGGGTCGCAGAGCGCCGCAGAGGCGCAGGTGTCGATCGTCTCGAACGCGGTGCCATTTCCATTGCATCGCTGCAACAACGCACCGTTGCACGTGGTGGTGACGTTCGGCGTGCACTGCTGGCGCACGCAGCTTCCGCCCGAGCAGATGCCCGCCCCGCCGCCCGCCGGCGTGCACGCCAGGTTGTTGTTGATGGGCGGAGCACAGCTGTTGTTGCCCCCGCATGTGTCGGTGGTGCAAACGTTGCCATCGTCGCAATCGCTGACGGCGGTGCCCGGCAAGCACTGCACGCAATTCGGCTGCGGGGCACCGTCGCAGCGTCCCGGGCCCCCGTTAGGCCCGGGCCTCTGGCACGCCGTCCCCTGCGGGCTCGACCGCGTGAGGCAACCGTTGGGGTCGTCGCAGACTGCGTCGATGCAACCGCTATCGCCGGCGCAAGCTGCGGGCACGATGTCGCCGCCTTGGCAGACGGTGGTGCTGGTGTCGCTGCTGCACTCTGGATCGAAGTCGTCCGGGTCACACTCCCGGCAGCCGAAACCCTCCACGCACTCCGGCGTCGCGCCCTGGCAGCGCGTGTTGGCCAGCGTCGCACCATTGCAGCTCTGCGAACGCTCACCGTTGTTATCGCTCACGCAGCGCTGAGGGCCGAGCGGGACGCTGAACCCGTCGCGATCCTGGCCGCAGCCGAACAACGAGCCATTGACGCACGTCACGTCACCCACGGCGCACGCGAAGCACCGCCCGGTGCTGTCGTTGCAGTTGTCGTCGAGCAGGCAGCTCGCGCCATCCGGAACGAAGCCGGTCTGCCCCTGGTTGCACACCTCCGGCTGGGAGCCGTTGCAACGCCGCTCGCCTGGGTCGCACACGCTGTCTTCGCAGCGGCAGTTCTCGCCGGTGCAGGACGCGAGGGTGGCCTGGCAGAGCTGCGCGGTGTCGCAGTCTTCCCGGTCGACCACCTCCGTCCCGTTGCGCTGGCGGCACACCACGAGCTGGCGCCCGTCGCAGCGCGTCTCGCCCGGCACGCAGTTACGGCAGCGGTCAGGCCCCGGATTGATCGACTGGCATGTGGAGGCGCAAGTTTGGTTGCCTTCTGTCTGCCCGTTGGCGGCGCATGTGGCGAGGTTGTTGCCCTCGCATACGGGCTCGGAGCCCTGCTGGCAGACGTCGCACAGCGCGTCGTTCACGTCGCAGATCTCGCCCGGCGCGCAGGTGTCGAGGGTCACGAAGCGGCTGCGCCCGTCGGTGCAGACCTCGAGCACGCTGTTCTGACCCTCCTGTCGGCAGCGCCGCACGCCGTCAGCGGTGCAGCCCGCGGGCGGCTGGCGGCACGTGCGACCAGCCGAGTCGCAGAGCTGCACGCTGCCGCAGCGCGCGGTGGTCTCCCACCCGATCAGGCGATCGCGGCACTGCTCCAGGTTGCCCTGGGCGTTACAGCGGGCGCTGCCGAGGACGCACGGGTCGGCGCAGCGCCCGAGCGTGCCGTCGCACGTGCCGGCCGTGCACTGCTCTTCATTCACGAAGGCGGTGCGATCGGCGTTGCAGCGCTGCACGAAGTTCCCGTTGCAGCGCGTCTCGCCCGGCGCGCAGACGGGGTTCTGACAGCCCGCGAAGCCGAGGCCGGCGTTGCACAGCGCCGGCGTCACGCACGTGTTGATCGGATCGTAGGCGGTGTGCTGGTCGTTGCAGCGAAGCAACGTCGTGCCCTCGCAGCGGAACTCGGTGCCGCTGAAGGGGCCCCGCTGGCAGGCGGGCGCCTGGCAGAAGGCCGCGAGCGGGTTGTCGTCGTTGCACAGGCCACGCGTCTCGCACGGGGCCCCCTGAGGCAGGAACTGCGTGCGGTCGTCGGAACAGGCCTGGATCTGCGGCCCGTTGCACTGCTGCTCGCCGGCTTCGCAGGGGGCGTCGCGACAGCCCGGCTCGCCATTGTCGGCCGCCACGGCGTTGCAGAAGGGCGAACCGATGCACTGCTCGATCGGATCGAAGCCGTCGCGGTCGGCGTTACACACCTCGAGCAGCCCCGTCGGGGAGCAGCGATGCTCGCCGACGGCGCAGGTCGGCCGCACGCAGCGGGGTGAGCCGCGCAGGCCCGTATAGGTGATGCTCGCGTCGCACAGCTTGGGGGTGACGCAGTCTTCCGCGACGGTGAACTCGGTTTGACCCTCGTTGCAGGCGAGCAGCAGCGCCGCCTCGCAGCGCACCTCGCGCGGCACGCAGACGGGCCCGCGACACTCGAGCGGCCCCTCGGCGTTGGTCGCCACCTCGGGCGCCGGAACCTGGGTGGTCGACGTCACCTCGCCGACCGTCGTCGGCGGGGCCAGCGTCACCTCGCACAGCTCGTTGGTCTCACAGGTGTCGAGCGCTTCCCAGGCGGTGCGCGTGTCGTTGCAGCGCTCCAGGTTGCCGACGTTGCAGCGGCGATCTCCCGGTTCGCAGGGCGCGGGCAAGCACTGCTTACGCCCTGCGTCGCAGTGCGCGGCGCTCTCGCAGGTGTCGAACAGCTCCCAGCCGGTGCGGGCGACATTGCACAGCCGCAGCACCTCGGCGTCACAGCTCATCTGGTCGGTGGAACACGCCGGCGGAATACAGGCGCTCACCGTGCTGACGTCACTCGACTCGCACAGCTCGGGGGTCGCGCAAATTTCCAGCGTTCTCCAGGACAACGCGTCTTCGTTGCAGAGCCGGAGCACCACGCCGTCGCATTCGGTGATGCCGGCGACGCAGATCTTCTCGGGCGGGGGCGGAGCCGCGTCGGACACGTCGGGACCAGGTAACGCCCTTCCGACGCTGACCTGGTAATCGCCGAGCAGCTGGCCGCAGGAGGCGACCAAACCGAGGGCCACGACCGCCGAAGCGATGATGCGAGCTGAAAACTTGATGGCTGACACTGCTCTCAACACCCCATCTCGAGTCGGTTGGCGCTCGGCGGCGCTTTGCGAGAGATGATCCTGGCGACTACTCGAAAACTCACCAGGCAAAACGATTCTTTATACACGGAGCACACCTGCCTCGTCTATCGAGGTTTTTCGGTAACTCGCGGCTCCTCTGGCTGCGTCTTCTTCTTCCGGCGCCGCTCCAGCCGTCGTCCCAGCCATTGTCTTCGAGCACGGGTAACGAGTTACGGCGTGCTGGGTTTGGTAACCCGAATTAACTGGCGGCTCTCGTTCTCTCGCGAGCCCATGGCAGGGGCCGCCGTGGCGGGGCGGCTCCGCACCCCCCGTTCGTCAAACTCCGCATTCGAAAGCCGCGGACCGTCAGGCGCTCGTGCTAGAGGATGATCTGCACGAGCGGCCCCACCAGCCCGTTCGTTTCAGCCCTCGAGCGTAGCAGCCATGAAACGCGATGCACTGGTTACCCTTCCGGCTCGTTGGCTCGAGGTCACGTTCCGCGGCTTTGTCGTCGCGCTGGGTTGGCTGCTCTGCTCGGCGTTCGGGCTCGGCTGCGGCGAGAGCGGCGGTGACGGCGCGGATTCCCATCCGGGCATACCGCTTTTCCAGTGGGACGACGTCGCCATGAAGCCGCGCGGGCCTCGACCCCACTTCAGCTTTTTCGTGACGACGCAGAGCGGGCTCTTCAGCCTCGGCGCCGGCACCTTCGCTCCGGCGCCCGACGCGGCGCTCGGCTACGGTGGCGATCTGGGTGGAATTCAGGGAGCCGACGAAATCTGCAGCCGGCTCGCTCAGATCTCGAACTCTGGCGACACCAAGGTCTGGCGCGCCTTCCTGAGCACGTCGGGCAATTTCGGCGCGCCACGTCAGGACGCCATCGATCGCATCGGCACCGGGCCATGGTACGACTACGAGGGGCGTAAGCTGGCCGACGACGTCGCCGGTCTGATGCCGTTGCAAGACGAAGAGGGCCGCCCCCGCGGGGCCGAGCCCCAGCTGGCGGCCATGTTCACCGGCGAGAACGGGCAGCGCATCCGCGACAACCTCGACATCGACAATCACGACGTGCTGACCGGCTCCGGCCGCAATGGGCGGCTCTACGACGACGGCGACGCTGGAGCGACCGCGACCTGCGAAGACTGGACGTCAAAGACGCGGCGTGGCCAGTCCGGCAACCAGATGGCCACCGGTGGCCAGGTGCCGGTGGGCCACTCCTGGCCGCGCAGCAACGCCGAAGGCCGCCACTGGATCAGCGAGCACACGGTCAACGGTTGCGAGCCGGGCGTCGATATCAACGGGGGCTTGGCCGCTCCTCAGGGTGATTTCCGCGTGGGCGCAGCCGGTGGCTACGGCGGCTTCTATTGCTTCGCGCTCAACGCGATTCCGCCGATCGTCGCCCTGCCCTGACACGCTGGGGACCCGAAACGCAGGCACCGTGGCGACCGAGAGCGCGCAGCCTGCTGCATCAAGGCGCGAGCGCAGCGGCGGCCTCGTTCGCCTCCGTCGCCTGTTCGGCGGGCACGAGGCAGTTCTGCCCCGCCAAAACTCGGAAGCTCGCGCCGAGCGCTTCGTCAGCGCCCGGCTGGAGCACGCTGCTCACGTAATACCATTCGGCCTGCACCCGTTCGCGCGTCACGTCGACCAGAACGTACCCGTGACGCACCAGGTCGATGTACTTCAGGTGAGGATGCGTCGCGGGGCTCTCGCCGTCGGCGACGAAGCTCGCCGGCGACGACACGCTCGGCGCGACAAACTCCACCGCCAGGCTCCCCTGCCCTGACGCCGCATCATATGCGGCGGCGTCAAACGGATTGTCGGTGAGATCGAACGCCCACGACGAGTGCGCGTCGCCGGTCAGTACCACGACGTTGTCGATGGCCTCGTCGCGCAGCAAGCCCAAGAAGCGCGCCCGGCTCGGCGCGTAACCGTCCCACTGATCGGGGTGCGTGACGCAGCCCTTCGAGACGTCGGAGAGTTGCCCCATCATCACCTGTTGCGCCACCAGCCGCCAGCTCGCACCCCGCGCCTTTGAGGTCGTCAAAGCGTCGAAGAGCCACGCCTCCTGGTCTGCTCCGAGCAGGCTCCGCGCGCTATCTTCAATCCCCACTCGATCACAGCTGGTGCTGATGCGCGGGTCGCGCCCGACATAGCGGGTGTCGAGCAGCAGCAGGTCGAACAGGCCACCGTACGTGAAGCGGCGATAGATGTGCTGCACGTCGCCCGGCGCGGAAGGCCGGATCGGCATCCATTCGAAGTAGGCGCGCATCGCGCTCTGCTTGCGATCTTGCCAATCGCCCTCCGAGTCGGGCTGGTGATTGCCCGCGCCGTCGCGAAAGCCGTTGTTCGAGACCTCGTGATCATCCCATACCGCGAGCAACGGGTGCTGCCGATGCATCTCCTGCAGGTCGGAGTCGCGCTTGTATTGCGCGTGGCGCGCACGGTAGTCGTCGAGCGAGACGAGCTCGCGGTCAGGCTCGGGCAAGCGATCGATCGAGGCTCCATCGCCGAACGTACCGTTCGCGTATTCGTAGAGGTAGTCGCCGAGGTGCAGCACGAGATCGAGATCGCTGCGCGCCGCGATGGCGGCGTACACGTTGAAGAACCCCGCCGGGTAGTTGGCGCATGAGGCCACCGCGAGGCGCGCCCTCGAAGCGTCGCCGCTCGGCAGCGTCTTGGTGCGGCCCACCCGCGAGCGCACCTCGAACGCGCCGAAGTCGTAGTAGTAGGTGGTGCCGGGCTCGAGCCCGGCCGCGTCGACCTTGACGGTGTAGTCGCTCTCGGCGTCGGTCTGCGCGGTGCCGCTGGCGACCAGCTGCGTCATCCCAGGATCGCTCGCCAGCCTCCACTCGACGTCGACCGCCGTGACGCTGTCCGCGGCGTCGGGCAGCGTCACCCGGGTCCACAAGATGACGGCGTCTGCCAGCGGGTCACCGCTCGCCACGCCGTGCTGGAAGGTGCCGACCGACCCCGTGCAGCAGGCCCCCCCATCGCCTCCAGCGGACTCCCCACAGGCAGGGATGAAGGGCAGCAACCCGAGCCGCGCTCCTTGCCCGAGAAACCGCCTTCGGGAGAGGGTCATGAAACTCTCATGTTAGATGGCCTCCGGCACCCGAACAAATCAAAACGAGCATGGCCCCTCCGCGTTCTGGCCCGAGTCTGGCCCGACTGTGCCCCGACTCTGGCCCGACTGTGCCCCGACTCTGGCCCGACTGTGCCCGCCTCTCCCTCGACTCCCCCGACTCTCTGCCCCGACTCTGCCGGGCTGTTCATTCGGGAGCTCAGCCGACGGCCAGCAGGCGCTCCTGTAGGGCGGCGTCGGCGGCGAGTGCCGCGCTCGGGCCGCGATGGACGATGCGGCCTCGGTCGAGCACCAGCGCCGTGTCCGTCAATGCCAGCGCGAGCCGCGCGTGCTGCTCGACGAGTATCAAGCTCATCCGGGTGCGATCTCTGAGCTCCCGAATGGCGCGCCCCAGCTGCTCGACGATCACGGGCGCCAGGCCCTCCATCGGCTCGTCCATCAGCAAGAGTCGAGGGTTGGTGACCAGGGCGCGACCGATCGCCAGCATCTGCTGCTCGCCGCCCGAGAGCTGATCACCGCGCTGGCGCGCTCGTGCCTTCAGGGCCGGGAACAGCGCGAAGATGCGCTCGTCGTTCCACTCGCCGGGGCGCGCGACGACGCGCAAGTGCTCGGCCACGGTCAACGATCGGAACACCCCACGCTCCTGCGGCACCCAGCCGAGCCCCGCCCGAGCGCGCGCAAAGGTCGCGACCTTGCCGAGCTCGGCGCCAGCGAAGACGATCGACCCAGCGTGGCGAGTGGTCAGGCCCATCAGCGTCGTGATCAGCGTCGACTTGCCGACGCCGTTGCGCCCGAGCAGCGCAAGACTCTCGCCCTCTGCGAGCGAGAAGCCGATCGCCTCCAGCACCACGGCCGCGCCGTAGCCCGCCGAGAGCTCGCGCACCTCGAGCAGCGCGGTCACGGCACCGACCCCCCGAGGTAGACCTCGCGCACGCGCGCGTCTTTCGAGATCTCGTCGGGCGTGCCCTCGCACAGCACGCGCCCGCCCACGAGCACGCTGATGCGCTCTGCGAAACGGAACACGAGCCCCATGTCGTGCTCGATGAAGAGCAGCGTCACGCTGCGCGGGAGCGCGGCGATCACCTCGAACATGTCGCGACTCTCGGCCGCTGGAATGCCCGAGGCGGGCTCGTCGAGGAGCAACAGCCGGGGCCCGGTGGCGAGCGCGAGCCCGATCTCGAGCAGACGGCGCTTTCCGTACGGCAAGTGACGGCTGAGCACGGCGGCATCGCCGGCGAGCCGCAGCTGCTCGAGCAGGCCCCACACCTCCCGCTGCTCGGCGTCGAGGCGCGACAGCCGACGCCACCAGCGGCCCCCCTGCCCGCGCCGCTGGCACACGGCGAGCAGGAGCGACTCGAACACGCTCAGCCCGTCGAACAGTGCGTTGATTTGAAACGTACGGGTCATCCCGCGCGCGACCCGGGCGTGCTCGGAGAGCGCCGTGACCCGCTCGCCGGCGAGGAACACGTCGCCCGCGCTCGCCTCGAGGCGCCCTGTGAGCAGGTTCACGAACGTCGTCTTTCCGGCTCCGTTCGGGCCGATCAGGGCATGGCGTACGCCGCTCGGGAGGGACAGATCGACGCCGTCGTTGGCCCGGAACGCACCGAACGACTTGCACAGACCGATGGCCCGCAGCGCGGGCTCCCGCGGCGCTGGAACGGCGCTAGCGGAGCCTCGCGGAGTGGAGTCAGGCGCTCGCTCTCCTGCCTTCATGGACCCGGCCTCGCCGCTGCGCCGCGCGAGCCGCGCGAGCCGCGGGCCAATCGCTCGCGCGCCGCGCTGGCGTACCCCAGGATGCCGCCGCGCGCGAAGAAGGCGATCAGCATGACCGCGCAGCCGATCCAGAACTGCCAGTAGGCGGGGTGCAGATCCGCCAGGAAGCTCTGAAGCACCATGAACGCGCAGCTTCCGACGAACGCTCCGTACATGTGCCCGGCGCCCCCGAGCACCAGCATTACCAGCGCGCTCGCCGAACGGTCGAAGCTCAACGCCTCGAGCCCCACGAACTCCGTCGTCTGCGCGCTGAGAGCGCCCGCCGCGCCCGCGAGCGCCGCGGCCAGCGTGTAGACCTCGACCAGGCGGCGCCGCACGGGCGCCCCGATCGCGTGCATGCGCCGCTCGTTCTCGCGGACACCTCGCAGCGAAAGCCCAAACGGGGAGTGCACCAGGCGTCGCACCAAGCAGAACGCCACGAGGCAGACCCCGAGCACGTAGAGATAGGCCGTCTTGCCCAGCAGATCGAACGCGAACACCCCGAACAGGTCGCTCGTCTCCATGCCGGAGAGCCCGTCGGTGCCGCCCGTGACGCTCGACGCCTGGTTGGCGGCTTCGTGCAGCGATAGCCCGACCGCCAGCGTCACCATCAAGCGCGTGAGCGCGTGGCCACCGACGATCAGAAAGCTCGAGACGAAGCCGACGCAGCCCGCCACCACCGCCGCGGCGACGAGCCCCGAGAGCGGCTCGCCGTACCCGCGCACCGACAGGAGCCCCGCCACGTAGGCGCCGACGCCGAAGAAGGCCGCGTGCCCGAGCGAGACGATGCCTGCGTAGCCCAGGATGAGATCGAGCGAGAGCGCGAACAGCCCGGCTATCAGCACCTGGCTCGCGAGCACCAGGTAGCCGGGAAACACGAAGAACACGGCCACCGGCAGCAGCCAGAAGGCGACCTCGATGCGCCCCAGCCGATCCTCGAGGCCGAAGACGAGGCCCCGTGGCGCGACCGCGGGCCGGGAGCTCGGGTGGCTGCTCATGCGCGGCGCCCGTGCAATCCGGCGGGGAACACCAGGAGCAGCACGATCATCAGCCCATAGATGATGAAGGCCCCCACCTGGGGTACGTAATACTTGCCTGCCACGTCGAACAATCCGAGCACCAGCGACGCGACCGCCGTACCGGCGAGGCTGCCGGCTCCGCCGACCGCGACCACGAGCAAGAAGTAGACGAGGTACTTCAACGCGAACGTCGGCTCGAGCCCGAGCACGTCGATGCTGAGCGCGCCTCCCAGCCCCGCGAGGCCGCTGCCAAACGCGAACGTGAGGCAGAAGACGCGCTCGACCGGGATGCCGAGCCCCGCGGACACCTGCTCGTCGTCGACCGAGGCGCGCACGCGCGCACCGAAGGTCGTCTTCTCGACCAGAGCGACCAGGCCGGCGCTGAGCACCGCCACCAGGGCGATGAGGAACAGCCGGTAAGCGCCGAGCCCCACGCCCAGCACCTGGAGCTGCCCGCGCAAGGCGCCTGGCAGCTGCACGCGCTGCTCGGCGGGGCCCCACACGAGCGTCGCCGAGGCGACCGCCGCGAACGTGAACCCGATGGTGAAGAGCACCTGGTCGAGCTGGCTGCGCCGGCGCAAGCGCCGATAGAAAAGCCGCTCCGAGCCGGCGCCCGCGAGCCCCAGCACGACGAAGCAAATCGGCAGCGTGGCGAGGAACGGCGTGCCGCGGGCGCTCAGCCATACGCTGAGGTAGCCGCCGAACATCGCGAAGGCCCCGTGCGCGAGGTTGACGATGTTCATGAGGCCCATCGTCACCGACAGCCCGATGCTGATCAGGAAGAGCAAGCTGCCGTAGGCCACCCCGTCGAAAACGATGCCGAGAAAACTGGCCATTCGAATCGAGACACTCGCGGGCGGCCGAGGCGGGGGGCTACTTGCCCGGATCTTTCTGCGCCGGATACTCCTCGAACTCGACGTTGTAGTAGTGCTCGCCGCGCTTCTCGACCTTTCGCACGTAGACCGTCTGCACCACATCGCGCGTCTCGGCGTCGATGCGGAGAGGGCCGCGCGGGCTGGTGAGCTCGAGCCCCTTGAAGGCCTCGATCGCGCGGTCGCCGTCGATCTTACCTGGCCCGAGCTTGCGCACGACGGCGGCGATGGCCGCCATGCCGTCGTAGCCGCCCACCGCCATGAAGTTGGGCCGCAGCTGCGTGCCGGCAACCTTGGCGAACGCCGCTTTGAACACGTCGTTTTCGGGCGAGGTGTGCGCTGCCGAGTAGTGATGGGTGGTCACCACGCCGAGGGCCGCGTCGCCCATGGGATCGATCTGCTGATCTTCGGTCAGATCGCCCGTGGCGATGATACGAATACCCGCCTCACCGAGCCCGCGCTCGTGGGCCGCTTTCATGAACGCGATGCCCTGCGTGCCTGCCGGAACGAAGACGAAGACGGCCTCGGGCTTCGCGTCTTTGACGCGCTGGACAAACGGAGCAAAGTCGGGGTTGTTGACCGGGACCTTGTCGGCCGCCACCACCTTGCCGCCAGCCGCCTCGAACGTCTTTTTGAACTGCGCCTCCGCGTCGGCGCCGGGGGCGTAGTCGGAGACGAGGGAGTAGACGTTGCGGATGCCGTTCTTCGCCGCCCAGGTGGCGAGCGGCGCCGTCACCTGCGGCAGAGTGAGCGACACCCGCACCACATACGGTGATTTGGTGGTGATGCTCGAGGTCGCGGCGTTCATGATCACCATCGGCTTCTTGGCTTCGGTGGCGAGCGGCGCCACGGCCATCGCGACGGGCGTGAGCGCGAAGCCGGCGAGGAAGTCGACCTGATCGCGCACGATGAGGCCCTGGGCAAGCCGTTTCGCCACATCGGGCACGCCGGTGGTGTCGCGCACGAGCAGCTCTACCTTGCGACCGTCGATCGTACCGCCCTGGGTATCGAGGTATGCCTTGATACCGCCCTCGATCTGCGCGCCGAGGCTCGCGAACGGCCCAGAAAATGGCGCGAGCAGACCGATCTCGATCACGTCGGCCGTGCTCGCGGCGGCGGGGGTTGTGCCCGACGCCGGCTCTGCCTCGGTCTTCGCCGTGTCGCTGGACCGACAGGATGAGAGCACCACGCCGAGCACGAGCAGCCACACCTCAGCCCACGACGATCCAAACTTCGCAATCATCTTCGATTCTCCTCGACCGAATGCGCCGACGAACGGGTTATCGTATGCGCGTCGACGCCTGTGCAAGCCTCACGCGGCTCGATCGGGCCGTGCGCGCGCCCGTCCGGCGTCGCGTGCATCCGAGCGCTCGGCGTCACACGAACCGCAGCCCAAACGCAAAGATGCACAATTCCTCGAGGTGAGCGCACGGTCGTTCCCGGGCACGGCACGTCGCGGCTCTGCTATCACGCGCCAAACGCCGAATCGCCCGTCGGCACACCAGAAGCTCAGGAGGAGCGACATGCAGAAGGCAATGGTTGCGCTGATTATGCTCGGCGCAAACGGTCTCGCCGCCCGCGCAGCAGCGGCCGATATCGCAGCGGATGTTGAAATCTACGGCACGCTCGTCCCGCACCTCGAGCTGATGGACACGACCGGCGCAACGGCGCTGTCGGACCGCGCGGGGGCGAGGCAGGTCGCCGACGCGGCGTTCACGGGCATCGAAGAGCCGGGGCGCCTGCGGCTGACGCAAGGCACCAGTCACATCGGCTTCCGGGGCTCTGTCGACGTGCTGGGCGACGACCTGAAGGTCGTCTGGCAGATCGAGAGCGGCGTCCCCGTCGACGGCGACCCCGTGCTCAACACGTTTGCCACGCGCAACTCGCGCCTGGGCTTCACCGGGTCCTGGGGCACTGCGTTCTTCGGCATCTGGGACAACCCGTACAAATGGGCGTCGTTGCCCGTCATCAACCCGATCGCGGCGGGGTTCGTCGCCGACTACACCGCGCTCATCGGCTCGCCCGGCTTCAATGTCGGCGCCCTCAACCTGAGCCCCGGCTACGTCGCCAACGCCGTGCCTGGCCCGAGCCCCGTGCCGCGCTCGAACGCCGCATTTTACCGCCGCGACTCGAACAGCGTTCAGTACTGGAGCCCCAACCTGTACGGTCTGTCGGCGCGGCTGAGCTACACCACAAACGAGTTCTCGCGCGCCCAGCGGCCCGCTGTCGGACAGACCCCGGAGGTGCCCGAGATCCATCCCGACATCTTCTCGGGCCTCCTGAGCTATGACAACGGCCCGCTCAAGCTGCGCTATGCGATCGAGGTTCACCGCGACTACTTCGGATTGTCGCTGATCGGTGGTGCGCCGGGCGGCACGGCGACCAACGCCTCCTCGCGTGACGTCGGGCAACAGGGCGTCGCCTCTTACACGTTCCAGTTCAACGAGGCCGTCAGCACCCGCCTCGTCGCGACGTTCGACTATCTGTTCTACGAGAACGACGACAACGTCGTCGGCAACGTCGACCAGTATCAACGCGCCTCCTTCTACGGGCTGCTCGATCAATCGTACGAGGGGCATCACCTCTGGCTCGCCTACGGCCAGGCTGGAGAGGGAAGCTGCTCGCTGGTGGGGGACGCGGATTGCTCGACCGACGGGCTAGGCGCCAGCATGATGACGCTCGGCTATCTGTACCGCTTTTCGCCCAACACCGACATCTACGCCGTCGCTTATCGAGTCGTGAACAACAACGCGGCCAGCTACACGCCGTTTCCGCCCATCGATCCGCAGCCCACGCCCGGCGCCGACGTGCGCTCGGTCGGCATCGGCTTCCTTCACCACTTCTCGGCGTACGCGACCACGGGTGTTGCGTCTCAGAAGTAACGAGCGGGACGGTGCCGTGCTTCTGCACGCAACACCCGCCTCTTACGTTTGCGAGGCTGCGCGCCGGCTAAGGAGTGAGCGTGGCGGGCGCGCGGGCGGCCTCGGCGAGGGCTCGCCAGGCGGCTCCGTCGCCCGCGAACACGTTCATGTCCACCTGGCCACGAATGCCGGGCACGCTGCCGGTGTCACTGTATTGCCAGAAGCGCCAATCGATCGTGGCGCTGGGTTCGCCCCAGAGGCTCCGCACCCAGTAGGAGTGCGGGTGCAGCTGAACCGGCACGAGCTCGAGGCGAACCTCTTCCGTGGTGTAGAGCAGCGGCTCAAAGCCGACGTGCGCTCGCACGTGGCCCATGAACGCCATCAGCTCCGATCGAATCTGCGGCACGCTCTCCCAGCCGACACAGTTGCCCGTGAACTCGACGTCGACCGCGAACGGCAGCGACAGCTCGTCGCGCGGAGCGACGGCGAGGAAATTCTCGGCTTGGGCCTTGCCGGGCGAACAGAAGGTAAAAAAGTGGTATGCGCCCGTGACGAGCCCCTCCGCCCGCGCCCGACGCCAGTTCTCGGCGAAGCGCGTGTCGCGAAAATCAGCCCCTTCGGTGGCCTTGATAAACGCGAACGCCTGCCCGGACGCCTTGACCCGAGCCCAGTCGATGGAGCCTTGATGGTGCGACACGTCGACGCCGTGCACCGGGAATCGTAGCGGGTTGGGGCCGACCCAATAGGTGCGCCATCCGTCCCAGCGCTCGGGTTGGCCGAGCCCCCACGCCGCGCCCGATACGACGGCGCCCGTCAAAGACCATCGGGCCCAACGATGCCAGCGGGCCACGCGCGCCACGAACGGCCCGAGCCAGGCCCGTTAGACGTTGATCTCGTAGTTGAGACGCGCTTCGTCGCCCGTCATGCCACGGAAGCCCCAGCAGTGCGCGGGCTGCTCCAAAATCGTGATCTCCACGTCCATCGGCGCCAACCCGACCTCGGCCTCGAGCACGCTGAACAAGCGATGTATCAGCGCCTTCTTGGTCTGTTCCGTGCGGCCCTGGATCATGTTGATCTCGATGACGGTGTAGGCGTCGCTACGCCCGCCCGGGAGGAACATGTCGTCCCGCGACAGCGGGAAGAAGCGATGTGCTCGCTTGTCTTCGGGGAGACCGAGCACGGTCTGCACGCAGGAGTGGATGGCATCGGAGAGCCGCCGTTTGATCGGATTGAGCCGATCGGCGATGCCGTAGACGAGGATCAACGCTCGGCCTCGTCGAACTCCTCCGAGTCGTCGTAGTCGTCGGAATCGCCGGAGGCATCGTAGTCGGCGTCGAGATCGCCGTCGTCGGACGAATCGGAGTCGCCGTCACGCCGGCCCGCGCCCTGATTTTGTGCGGGAACGGGCACTTCGTCGAACTTGGCTGCGAGGATGAAGTCACTCTCGGTGAGCCCATCGATCTTGTGCGTCCAGATCTCGACGCTGACCTTACCCCAGGTCATGTAGAGGTCGGGGTGGTGCCCCTGCGCCTCGGAGATCGCCCCGATGCGGTTGACGAACTCCAGCGCCCCGGCAAAATCCGAGAACGTGTAGCTCTTGGCGAGATGCCCTTGCTCGAACGACCAACCGTCGAGCTGCTCCATGAGGCGACTGGCAACATCCATGCTCAGGGGTGGAACGCCGCCACGGCACGGAACACAGGACTTGCTGGCGAGATCGGAAGCCATATCGAAATACCCTAGAACCTCGGACGTCGGGCGCTAGCACCGACCCGTAAACGATACCGCTGCGAGCCGGCGCCGCCACACGATAATGCAGACACCACCACCGACAGCGAGGGTGACTGCGGACACACGGACTGCGAAGCCATTGGCCGTGAAAACATCAACCGCGCAGACACCGCCCGCGCAGCCATTCGCTCTGGAGGAATGGGCTGCGAAGGAACTGGCCGCGAAGGCTCTGCCTGCGCGGGCACTGTTGGGCTGCCATGCACGACACGCTGTTTACTCGACGCGCTGCTTGCTGTCACGAATGCGGGGACGGGTGGGCACCAGCGGCATGATATCGAGCCACCTTCCGGATTCGAACCGGAGACCTACGCGTTACGAATGCGTTGCTCTACCAACTGAGCTAAGGTGGCGGGGTTGCGGTTCCGCGTAGCTATATCCCAGCACCGATGACGTCAAGCGCTAGCTTCGGGATATCGCTCGCTGTCCCCCCCTGAGCGTTAGCCCGAGCTGCCCGAGGCCATGATGAGGGCCGCGCTCTGCGGGCGCGTCGAACGCTGGCACCCCCCACGAATCGCGCGGAATTGCTGCTGGGCTAATGAGCCGGACCGTCCGGTAGCGCATCGCGCACGCCTCGATGGCCTCGCCAGCGCATCAGGCGATGTCTCGGGCGACGACGGCGTCGATGCCCGCCAGCTCCTCGCTACTGAACCGGAGCGCGTCGACCGCGCGCACGCACTCCTCGATCTGGCTGACCCGGCTCGCGCCGATGAGGGCCGAAGTCACCGCCGGCTGGCGCAGCACCCAGCTCAGCGCCATCTGGGCGAGGGTCTGACCGCGCGCCTGTGCGATGGCGTCGAGCGCGCGCAGCTTGGCGACGGTGCGGTCGTCGATCTGGGCTGCCTTCAGGAACCCGTGCGGCTTGGCGGCTCGCGAGTCTGTCGGGATGTCTTTCAGGTACTTCGAGCTGAGCAAGCCTTGGGCGAGCGGCGAGAACGCGATGCAGCCCATCCCCTGCGCCGTGAGCTCCGGCAAGAGGTGCGGCTCTGCCCAGCGGTTCAGGATGCTGTACGACGGCTGGTGAATGAGGAGCGGCGTGCCGAGCTCGCGCGCGATGGTCGCTGCCCGCCGCGTACGCTCGTGGTCGTAGTTGGAGATGCCCGCGTACAGGGCCTTACCGCGACGCACCACGTGATCGAGCGCCGCCATCGTCTCCTCCAGCGGCGTCTCGGGGTCGGGCCGGTGGTGGTAGAAAATGTCGACGTAGTCGAGCCCGAGCCGCCGCAGGCTCTGATCCAGGCTGCTCACCAGATACTTGCGGGAGCCGAAGTCACCGTACGGGCCGGGCCACATGCCGTAGCCCGCCTTGGTGGAGATGACGAGCTCGTCGCGATGGTGCCCGAGGTCTTGGCGTAGCACGCGCCCGAGCGTCTCCTCCGCCGAGCCCGGAGGCGGGCCATAGTTATTCGCCAGATCGAAGTGGGTGATGCCGAGATCGAAGCTGCGACACAGCATCTGGCGCGCCGTTTCGTGCACGTCGACGCCTGCAAAATTGTGCCAAAGGCCGAGCGAGATCAGCGGCAGCTTCAAACCGCTCTGGCCACAGCGCGCGTAGGGTAGAGCTTGGTACCGATTTTCCGCTGCGAGATGGGGCATGCCGCGGTCTTACAGCGGCACCTGGCCATGTTTCAACGCTCGTCGTGCTGGCGGTCGGCGCGGACTCGGTCGCGCCCGGGCGCCACGGGTCAGGCGTTTGGCGGGCGCGTAGCGAGCGAAACCCGCATCGCGTCGCGCAACGCCTGCAGCCGCTCCTTGGCCAGCGCCATGGTCTCTGCGTCACCGGCCTCCGCGTCGCGCAGCAGCGTGATGACCGATCCGATCTGCTCGATCTCGTCCTCCTGACGCCGGCTGAGCTGCTCCGCCGCCGCGTTGAAGGCGTCGAAGAAGTGCTGCAGCTCGTCGCCCTTGCGCAGGCGAGCCACCACCCGGAAGTGCCCCTTGGCGAGCTCGCCGAGCAGGCGCTTCATCTTGTAGACGGGCCCCGCCACCTTGTGCGTGACGACCACCCCCGCGAGGCCGATGCCCAGCACCAGCACCAGCAACGCCGATATGATCGCCACGGCGAACACCAGGTACTGGTGCTCGATCTTCTTCGACTGCGCGCGCAGGCTCTGGCTGTTTTCCTCGAGCTGCTTCTGGGTGCGCTCGAGCATGCCGTCACGCTTCTTCGCCTCGCCCTGGAAGACCTCCAGCAGCGCGGGATCGTCGGCATAAGCCTCGACGATGCTCATGCGGACCACGGCGTTGACCTTCTCGCTCTCCGTGAGCAGGCTCCGACCGGCCTCGACGACCGTCTCCCCCAGCTCGACCGACGAGCGGCTCTGCACGATGAGCTCTTGCCCCGTGCGCCACAGCAGGATGCCGAGCGAGATGCTGAGGAACAGGGTGACGCCGACGAGGTAGCCCGAGTACTTCAGCTGGAAGTGCCGATCGAGCAGGAAGTTTCTGAGCCGCCGCTGGCCGCGGCCAGACGGCATCGATGGCCTGCCCGAAGCAGAAGCGGCGGGCGCGGTTGCTGATTCTCCCATAAAAGCAATCCTGATCGACACTATGACCCGCCTGCAAGCGCCCGGACGAATTCCGCGCACGCTCGAGCGACGGGTGGGTCAGCTCATTGCAGCCGCCCCACGTTGGACACGAACTTGGCCACGATGAGCGGGGCCGCCGCTTCCATCAGTTGCTCCAGCGCGCCGGCATCCGAGCTGCGCCCGCCGGGCAAGCTCGCGCCCTGCGCGAGCGACCCTTTGAAGGCCTTGTCTGGATACGAGAACAACGTGAAGCTCAGCTTGAAGACCAGAGAACCGCCCTCGTCACTCGCCTGGAGTTTGGGCCAGATGAACACGGATTTCACGCCTTTGTGCTTGGCGAGCAGCTTCTCGGCCTGGTCTGGCGTCTCGTCGCTCGGCGCGAGCGCCAGGGTTTTGTCCTTGGCGAGCTCGCGATTGAGCGCGTCGCGCACCAGCGTGTCGATGTCGCCATCCGCGCCGGGGGTCTTGTTCGTCGTGGGGCCGATGGCGACATAATACCGCGTCGCCGGCCCGATCGTGGGCAGCGCGGGCTGAGACAGGCGCTTCAGCGCCTTCGCCAGCATTTCCTTGACCTTGGGGTGTTGCTCGCTGGACAGGTGTTTGGTCAGGCACTCCGAGCCGCCGCGACGCAGCTTGCCGAGGGCCGCGGCCGAGGCGGCGCGGACGGTGTGGTTCTCATCGTCGAGCCCGCTGCAGAGCGGCGACATGGCGCGCTCGCTCTGCGACACGCCGAGCGCGAGCGCGGCCTGGGTGCGGACGCGGAAGTCTTTGTCGGTCTTCAGCTTGGCGGCGAGCTCGGTCAATCGATCGCTGGCCCGGGCCACACCGGCCACGAGCAAGAGCATGAGTGGGAGCGAGCGTGCCAAGCGCACGACCGCTCGACACGAGAAGCGCCACGTATTGTTCGTCAGGCCTTGCACCAGCACCTTCGTACGCAGCGCGGGCTCGCGAGCTGCCTCCGACCCCGCCGCGTCTGCCGGGGAGAACGGACTGTTGCCGCCCTGGTTTAGCGCGGGCAGACTGCATCCCCCTTGGCCACCACCACCGCCCACAACCTGCGCCGCGCCTCGTTTCGGTGCGGCGCGCTCGCCGCAGCCGCCTTGCTGCTGGCAGCGGGTGCCTCGGGCGCCGATCGCCCGGTGCGTGTCACCATCCAGGCGCAGCCGCGCTTTGAGCAGGCCCGCACGAGCTTTGTCGAAGGTTCCGGCGCGATCGAGGTGACCGCACGGCTCGTGAGCGACACGGGTGGGCCTGTCGCCGCGGCCGAGGTGGGCATCGCGCTGCGCGGGGCCGCTCGCGGCTCGAGCGTCGGCGCTTGTGCGCAAAGCGCGGCGGGCCCCAATCCCCGAGCCGGCGCGGTTCGCACCGACGGCGACGGGCGGCTCTGCGTGCGGGCGCTCGGCGCCTCGGCGAGCGCCCGCATCGAGCTCACGTTCGCCGGCGATGACCTGCACCTGCCCGCACGCGCGGCCCTCGCCTTACAACCGGCGCCGGCGCTGTCGAGCCTCGCCTTCGATGCACCCTCGCTCGAGCTCGACCTCGATAAACCGACGCTTCGGCTCAAGCTCGCCGGGTCGCCCCCCGAGGACGACCCGCTCCCCCCGATCGAGCTCGAGCTTCACGACGGCGGACGGGTGATCCCGCTCGCCGCGTCCGAATGGAGCCGGTCCGGAAACACCCTCTCCTTCAGCCTCGAAACGAGCCAGCTCGGCGCCCCCGGCCCAGCGCGCCTGGTGGCTCGTCAGGCGGGTGCGGCGGGAGGAGACGCGCGCGCGGAGGCGATCGCTCTGCGGGTCGCGAGCGTGCGCCTCGGGGCTCGGGTCGGCGAACGAGACGCGGAGGGCTCTGCCCTCGAGGTATGGACGGAGACGCGCGTTGGGCCGGCTCCCAGTGGCTGGGTCGAGGTCACGGGCAGCCGCGGTGAAGCCCTCGCGTCCGCCCCGTTCGTCGAAGGTCGCGCCGAGCTCCGGGTCCCGAGCACCGCGGAGGGCGCGGTGATGCTGCGCTATCACTCCGACGATCCGTGGTGGCTGCCGGGCGAACCGCTCGAGCTTTCGCTCGAGCTCGTCGGCGCTGCCGCGCCACGTCGCTGGCCATGGCTCGCCCTGCTCGCTCCGATCGGATACATCTGCCTGCGCTCGCTGCAGCGGCCCGCGCAGCGAAAAATCCGCGTGTCGCCGCCCGCTCGCGCGCGGCAGTCGGCGCTCGGCGTGGAAGCCCCGGCGCCGGTGTCGGGCTGGGTGGGTAGCGTTGTCGACGCCCATGATGGTCAGCCGATCGCCGGAGCGCTCGTGCAGGCGACGCTGCCGAGCTTTCGCGGTGGCGACTCGAACGCTCACGCGACCCGGTCGGACGCGCGCGGCTGGTTCGAGTTACCCGCGCTTAGAGACCCGCTTCCGGAAGGTGCTCGCCTGCGCGTCTGGGCCCCGTTGCATAGCGAGGTGGATCGCCCGCTCCCGCCACATGGCCGAGTCAGCATCGCTCTGACGACGAGAAAGCGTGCCGTATTGCGTCGTCTGGTGCGCTGGGCGCGAGGCTTCGGCGCACCCTGGTTTCGCGGCGCCGATCCAACTCCCGGCGAAATCGCGAACCTCGCGGCGCGCCGGGGCGATGCGCGGACTGCCCGCTGGGCCGAGAGCATCCAATCCGCGGCCTACGGCCAGGCGCCGGTGGACGAGGCTGCCGAATCCGCGCTTCGGGAAGCGGAGCCACCGTGGCACCAGACGTCGCCTCGTGGTGACCGCCACGACGACTGAGGGCGACAGCTGACACGGCGCGCGAGCGCGTCACGAAACAGCCCTCTTCTGGCGGCGTTGTCGCGAGAAGCAATCGTTGACGTCCGATGCCGCTCGAATGATAGTCTCGCGCGCCTCGCCCCAATGGAAACATACCTACTCATCGCGATCATCGTGGTCGCATTGATCTATTTTTTGTTCTTCCGCGGTCGGGTCGGCGGAGAACGAGCGGCTCGCGACGCGCGAGTAGCAGGGCGAGTGGGGGCAGGCCGTGCCGAGGCTCGCCGCGCCGCCGAGCCCGTGCCGCGCAAAACCACGCCGCAGCCGGCGACGGTCGGGGCCGACGAAGAAGAGGTCGTCCCCGAGTCGATGGATTTGTCCGAGGCGCGCAAGCCAGCAGCGCCCGAGCGCCCGCAGACACATCCCCCGTCGCAACCGCCTCCCCCGAACCGAATGTCGAAGCGGCCCGCGCCGCCCGAGCCCTCGTCTCGCGCGGCCGACGTGCAAACGCTGCGGCGGGGCCTCGGGCGTTCGCGAGATAGCGGGGGCGTGTTCGGGCGCCTGAAGGCGCTGCTCGGTGGCGAGCGCCAGCTCGACGCGGCCCTCGCGCAGCAGATCGAGGAAGTGTTGCTCGCGTCAGACGTCGGGGCAGCGACGACGCAGGCCATGCTGACGCGCATCCGCGACGGCCTCGATCGAGGCGAACTGACGAACTCCGAGGCGGTGTGGCGCGCGTTGAAGCAGGAAGCCGTGCGCATGCTGAGCATCGACGGGCGGGCCGGAGGCGCTATCGATACCCGGCATTCGCCGACCGTCGTGCTTTTCGTGGGCGTCAACGGCGCAGGGAAGACCACGACGATCGGCAAGCTCGCGACGCAGCTGCAGGCGGCGGGCAAGAAGTGTGTGCTCGCCGCGGGTGACACCTTCCGCGCCGCCGCGGTGCAGCAGCTCGTGATCTGGGGCAAGCGTGTCGGGTGCGAGGTGGTGCATGGCAAGGACGGTGCCGATCCCGGGAGCGTGCTGTTCGAGGCGATCAAGAAGGCAGAAGAGATAGGCGCCGACGTGGTGCTCGCAGACACCGCAGGACGCTTGCACACCAAGGCCAATCTGATGCAGGAGATGCAGAAGATCGCGCGCAGCGCCGCCAAGGCGGCGGGCGGCGCACCGCACGAGACGTTCCTGGTGATCGACGCGACGAACGGTCAGAACGCGCTCGCACAGGCGCGGGAATTCAAGGATGCCCTCGAGATCACGGGAATCGTGCTGACGAAGCTCGACGGCACCGCCAAGGGCGGTGTGGTGCTCGGTATCTCGGACTCCTTGCGCGTGCCCGTGCGGTTCGTGGGCATGGGCGAAGGCCCAGATGATCTTCACGAGTTTGTGCCGCAGCGTTTCGTCGATGCCTTGCTCGGAGACGAACAGGCCGCATGAGCCCGTGCGTCATCCATGTCGTGTGTACAGCACGACGCACTTCGCGGTTTCACGCTTCACGAATTCGTGCTTCGAGATGCGGCAGCACAACACTGTTGCTTCAGCGAATTTCTGCGTGATATAGTCCCGCCCGCTCTCGGGCCTACCCGGATTTACACAGGAATTTGGATAGACTGACGATGCGTACCGGCCCGAAAAAAGAGCGAGAACCGCTTGCTCCGGCGGTCGAGTCAGCCCGGCACCGTCGGCGCTCGAGGGTTGCGACATTTAGGCGATTAGCGTCTCGGCGATCACCCTCTCGGCAGCCGTTGGCCGAGGAGTGCGCCGTTGCCCGGTTTCTCCGGCAGTCTGCTTTGTGCGAGAGGCATCGATGAAGAAGTTTGGCGTCGCGTTCCTGTTGGCCGCCGCAGTGAGCGCAACCCCGCTCCTGGCGTTTGGGCAAGACGACGAGGACAGCCCGGACGAAGCCGCAGCCGAGGGTGAAGAGGAGCCCGAAGAGGGCGCCGGCGCAGAGAAGCCGGCGGGCGAAGACGACGCCGGCCTCGGCAGCATCTGTGAGATCGACCCGGATGCTTGCCCGAAGCTCGACTTCGACAAGGAAGCGGCGCGCGACATCCGCGAGCAGGTTTTCGCGGTGCAGCAGCTGTTCGTGCTCCGGCGCTGGCGCTTCGAAGTGCAGCCCTTCTGGCAGGTCCCCCTCAACGATCAGTTCGTGGGTCACTCGGGCCCGGGCTTGGGCCTGAACTTCTGGATCACCAACGTGCTCGCCGTCGGGGTCAGCGGGAACTACTACGAGCCGTTCAACTCGGACAGCGATTTCAACTTTCAGACCCGCCGCGCCGCGCGCGTGAGCGTGCCGCTGACCGAGTACCGTTGGAACGCGAACCTCAACTTCACCTACACCCCGATCATCGGCAAATTCTCGGGCTTTGGTGATTTCATCTTCCAGTACGACGCCTACGTCGTCGGCGGCGTCGGTGTGATCACGACGCGGCCCATCCCCGTCATCGACCCGGACAACCGCGGTTTTGACTGGGAGACGAACATCGCGTTCAATGCCGGTATCGGTCTGCACATCTTCTTCAATCGTTGGCTCGCGGCGACCCTCGAGGTTCGCGACTACGTCTTCAACGACAAGCTGGAGAACACCGCCATCCCGGTAGGCCAAGAGCAGGATCCGTCGACGTGGTTCGGCGAGACGCAGCTCACCAACAACGTTCAGGCCCAGATGGGCATCGCGATCTTCTTCCCGTTCTCGTTCGAGTATCGGCTACCGAAGTGACGGCTACCGAAGTGATGCGGGTTCGAGGCCATCTGATTCGAGGCGACGTAACCGATGCTTAAGACGACAGCGGTCCGCGGGCGTAGCACGCCCGGTCAAGTTTCATCCGGGCACGCGGCTCCCGGAAACTCTACCACTCGGCTCGAAGCGACGGGTGATGGCCCCTTGGTCTCTGCGGCGGCTCGCGGTGCCCTGGCATGTCGCGCGAGCCGATTCGTCAGCGCGGTATGCGGTGCGGCAGCCCTCGCCGGCGTCATGCTCGCGCCGAGCGCCGCTGATGCGCAGGAGATTTTGCTCACGGGTCCGCTCGCCGGTGCGGGCGCCGTTCACGATCTGCGCCTCTATCGCAAGGGGCGCGTCGAGTTTGCTCCGACGGCGACGTTCACGCTGCTCGACGAATACCTGCGACAGATCCTCGTCGGTGCCAAGCTCAGCTACAACATCACGGACTTCCTGGCGATCGGTGTGTGGGGCGCCTTCAGCCCCGAGCCGCTCAAGCTGCCTGCGGGCTTGGTCGACAAGATCCAGGCAGTGAACGATGCCCGCCAGAATGCACCCGGAGTTGGAAACGCAGCGCGGCGCGCCATGGGGCAGCAGCCCACCCTGCAAAACCGGCTGACATCGCTGAACCTGGGCTCGAATTTCGAAGATCAGCTCGGAAGCATCGACTGGATCGCCGCGCCGCAGGTCACGTTCGTCCCGTTCCGCGGAAAGATTGCTCTGTTCCAGAGCATCTACATCGATACTGACTTTTACATCTTTGCCGGTCCAGCGATCGCCGGCGTGACCGAGCGCGAAGACTGCTCGGGGCCCGGATCGTCGGCCAACGGCGGCTGCAGCTCCGAGCGCACGCCAAACGATGGCGTTGTCGACGGTGCCGGCGAACCAATCCCGATCCCCAACTCAGCGACGTTCAACACCGCGAGCCGCATCGCGATCGCACCGACGTTCGGCTTGGGTTTCACGTTCTACGTGAACCGCTGGAACGCTCTCGGTTTCGAGTGGCGCGCGGTGCCGTTCGCGCGCAACACCGGCGGTTTCGATAACCACGGGACCGGTCCGGACGGCGACTTTCCCGATCAGCAGGTCAACTCTGACGATCGTGACTTGAAGCTCAACCAGATGCTGTCGGTGTCGTGGAACTTCTACATTCCGTTCGACTACCAAGTCAGCGAGTGAGCGGCGATTGGGCATCGAGGCGGGCCACCGCCTCGACCCGTGAGGCGGCGCTCGGCCGATCCGCGGACAGCTGAGCTTCCCTGGCGGCGCTGCCGGGGCAGGAGTAAGGGCAGCGATGGTGTGAGTCAGCGGGGCGCACGGCAGCGTGAACGCTGCCGCCGTTCGTGTCCTCCCGCGCGGCGGGGTGTCAGACGCCGATGATGATCTTGCGGTCCTTGACCACGTAGCCCGGCGGCAATGCGGCGCTCGCGCGCTCGGCGAGTTCGTCCGACAACACCCATCCGGCTTGTTCGAGCCCGCGGGCGATGCGGTTCTTCACGCGCAGCGACTCCTCCTCGGCGAGCGCAGCGATCAGCGGCTCGGCGCTCCCGGGATTGGCGATCGAGAACACCGTGCCGCAGGAGTGAAATCGCACCGACTCGTTGACGTCGCCCAGGAAGGGCTCGACGGCCTCGCGCACTTCTTCCGTGCGGTACTCCCCGAGCAGCGTCACGAGCTGAATCTTGGGCTCTGGGTTGCGCATGTATTCGGTGTCAAATTGATCGAGCAGCGTGAGCAACTCGGTCACGATCTGCTCGGCGGGCACGATCTGTCGCAGCACCTTGAGCGGCCACGTCAGGCTCTCGGCACGCGCGCAGTAGGCATGGATCGGCTCGAGCGCAGCCATGCCCGCCGCAGCGATGCCGCGCGCGGCAGCCTCTTTCTCGTCTTGATCGGTGATCGAGGGCTCCATGCTGAAATCGAAGCGCTTGAGCAGCGCTCGAGCGCTCTCCACGTTGGCCATCGCGCTCAACTGATCGATCGCCTCCTGGCGATCGTAGTTCTGCGACATCTTGTTGTTCACCACTCGCGCCAGCCGCGCGAGCTCACGCGGGTTCGCCTCCTTCGCCTTGGACTTGGCGGAGGGAGCCTTGGCGTTCGCGTCGGCGGCCTTGGGGTCTGCTGCTGGGGTCTTCTTGCTGAACAGATCGAAAAGGCCCATGAGTGTCGACTTTCGAAGGCGTCGCGGAGGAAGGGTTCCAGCCGGGGCTACCGGCCGGCGCCGCCCGTTCGGGGAGCGTGGGGCTGGTACTAGTGGAGAAACCCGAAGTCTGCGCCGGGTTTCGACCAGTGTAGAGGAAGTACCGAATGCAGAGATGCCCTTCCGGGCGGGGTCGACGCGCCCCTCACCCGCGCAGCGGGGGTGCGGCGAACCCTCTACGGATCCAGGGCATGAGGTACTAGTGCCACGAATCCATCGAAGCCAGGGAATTTCGATGCCTGCGCCGGCCTGCTCAGGGCCCCTCTGCTTCGCGGTAGTGTGCACCCGGCGGTTGGGACGTACGGCCGTCCGCGTCCAGATCCGGAACTCCCATCAGCGTGTTCAGCAACGAGTTGATGCGGAACACGAGCCCCCCGAGGTCGGGATGCTCGATGTAGAAGCGGTGGTTCGTGCGCCCATTGATGACCGAGAGCAGGCCTTCCTCCAGCTCCCCAATGGGCTCCGAGATGTAGTTGCCGAGGAAAATGCCACCCGCTACCACCAGCAGGACGCCGAGCAGCGTGACGCCGAACAGCGGCCGGAGCAGGCCCGACACGCTCGCCACCAGCGCCTCCGGCAGCCCGACGACGAGCAGGACGTTCTGGGCGGCATAGCCCTGTAGCGGCTCGGCCGCGTACACGGCGTCGTCATCGTCGAAGACGGCGCGCCCCGCGTGCAGCGCGGCCGCCGCGCGTTGGATCACGGCGTGCTCGCGGATGGCATCGAACACCGCGCGTTGGCCAGCCCGAGTCCCTTCGGCGATCACCTCGACTCGCCCCTGATCGCTCACGGCTCCGACGGTCAGCGCGTGGCCGCTGGTCGCTTCGCTGATCCGGCTGAGCCGCTCGTCGTTGAGCGGCGCGCCAGCCACCAGGACGCCGACGACCGCCCCGTCCTCCCCGCGCACCGGCGCGTAGCTCACGAGCAACTGCTCGGAGCGCTGCCGATTCAACCACACCTGGCTGCTGGTCTCGCCCGTCGCGAGGGCAAGGGCGATCGAGGGGTAGGCTCGGCCGAGGTCCTCGCCGCGCATTTGGCTCGAGTCGTTGCGCCCGATCACCACACCGCGCGCGTCGACGAAGAGGACCAGCGGGATCGACATCGCCGCGAGCGCCGGGCTCTTGATGGCGCCGTCGCGCAGACGCTTCGCTTGCTGGCTGGCGGTCTCGCTGCGCGCTTGCGAGGTGCCCCCGACGAACACCCCACTCACGGCGTCTTCCGTGGCCCGCGCCGCCAGCCAGCGCTGCAGGCGAAGCCCTTCGAGTTCGAGCTGCATGTTCGCCGAGCGGAGCGCGCGCTCGGCGTCGGAGCGGCGCTCCGCTCGGTTCGCCAGCACCCCATCCAGGCTCAGCTTCAGCAGCACGAACGAGAGCAAGGCGACGATGACCAAGATGGCCGAATTGACGGAGATGATTTTCCAACGCATATGCCGCTCCTCGTGCCGTTCCTCTCGCGAGGATCTGCAGGCCCGGGGGGTCTGCCGCCGAGCGTGGTTACGGCCGAGGTCAACTCGGCATGAAGCGCGTCGCCTCGGGGCGCTTGGCTGTCGACGGCGCCGTGGCGCTCCAACGGTGCTCGAATTCCCGTGCTGGGAGCCGCGCGACAGGTCCGCAATGGTCCAGGCCGGCCTGCGTCGCGGCACATTGGGTGCCCTCTCGCTCTTTCGGTAACGCCCCTGTGTTTTTTGTCGCGGCTTTTCCGCGTGCCTTGTGGTAGCAGTGACCCGTGAAGTGAGCTTGGCTGTTAGGCCGATCTACATCATGGTGGGTGTAGCTCAGTGGTAGAGCACTGGATTGTGGCTCCAGGTGTCGCGGGTTCAATTCCCGTCACTCACCCCATTCTTTCCCCCTGGTTCGCGGGCAACCGAAGCCGCGAGTTCCTTGGTTCGCGGGCACCCCAACCCGCGGGCTTCCTTGGTTCGCGGGCACCCCAACCCGCGGGCTTCCTTGGTTCGCGGGCACCCCAACCCGCGGGCTTCCTTGGTTCGCGGGCACCCTAACCCGTGGACGGTTTCTTGCCCCCTCGAGCGCGCGGGGCCGACAATCGAGCGACTGAGCATGGCTTTGTGGCACCGGCGTAGTTGGGCGGTCGAGGTTTTGGCACTGGTCGCTCTCAGCGGCGGGCTCGCCTGTGGCGACGACGAGCCTGCGCGCGACCAGACAATATTCTGGGTGACGCTGGGCACCGCGCTCGGGGCGACGTGTTCATCGTTCGACACATTCGATGCGCCCAACGACGGCTCGGCTCGCGACATCACGATAGGCCGCGGCGCTGGCGACCGCTTCGTCGACGGCGATGAGGGCTACGTCGAGTGCAACGTCTCCGAAGGCAGCGCTGCGGGGCAGTTCAATTTGAGCCTCAGCCTTTCGGGGGGTGATTTCGGCAACCTGAGCGTCCGGGGCGTGGCTACGGGGACGGACGCGACAGTCGATCTCGACTTCACCACGACGGGGGGCATCAGCCTGGAGCAAGACGGCTGTACGGCGACCGTCCGCGAAGCGCTGGCCGGTGCGATATGGCTCACGAACCTGAGCTGCCCCGGTTTGATCGACCCGAGCTCTCCCGGCGTGACCTGCACCGGCACGGGCGGGCTGATCGCCGAAAACTGCTCGCGCTGACCGCCGAAAGCGGCTCACGCCGATAGCCGCAGGCTCACGCCGATAGCTGCTCGCGCTGACGGCCGCGGACAGCCTCGCGCTGAAGCAGCGCCGCTCCGCTCGTCTCGATCACCACCTGGGGTGCCGAGCGCGCGCGCCGCCAGCGGCACGACGACGCATTCGCCCCCAGTTCGTACCCGAGGTGCGAGCGCGTCGGCGCGAGAGATATCGCGGCTTCCCGCGAGGGGTCAGCGGCCGATGCCGGGCTCTGTCGGGATCGGGGCGCGCTCGGTCTCGATGTCGCGCCTCGACGCATCGTCGCTCTCCACGATGCGGACGAGCACCGCCGTGATGTTGTCTTCGCCGCCGTGCTCGTTGGCGAGCGCAGTGAGCCGGCGACACGCCGACACCAGGTCGCCGTTCTGGCCTGCCACCTGCAGGATCTCGGCGTCGGAGATCATGCCGCTCAGCCCATCGGAGCAGAGCACAAACGTGTCGCCGAGGCGCGTATCGTGCGCCAGCAGATCGACCTCGACGCTGTCTTGCATGCCGAGCGCGCGAGTGATGACGTTCTTTGGCAGCTCGCTGCGCTGATCCTCCGGCATGTCGGGCATGACCTTGAGGTAGTCGTTCACGAGCGAGTGGTCGCGCGTCAGCTGCGAAATCTGCCCGTCGCGGATCATGTACGCGCGGCTATCGCCGACGTGCCCCACGTACATCTTGCGCGTCTCCGGGTTGAAGAGCGCACCGACGACCGTCGTGCCCATGCCGCGCAAGTCGTGCGACTTCAGGCTGTGCTCGTAGATCTGCCGGTTAGCGAGGCGTATCGCCGTGAGCAGGCGATTCTCGCTCTCGGAGAGGCCGGAGTCGAAGTGGAACGGCCACGTCACCTCCTCGCCCGCGGTGCGCTGGAAGAAGTCGGAGATCGACTCCGACGCCAGCCGGCTCGCGACATCGCCCGCACGGTGCCCGCCCATGCCGTCGGCGACGATGAAGAGCTCATGCTCCGCGAGCACCGCAAACGTGTCTTCGTTGTGATCCCGCTGAAGGCCGACGTCGGTGATCCCCACCCCACGTGCCTTGAGCGGCGCTCCTGAACTCGGATGGTCTGCCACTGTGCCCAAAACCGCTACCCTACTAACACCACAAACGGCCTGTTGGCCACACGCCGTGAAGGCAAAATGAGCCGCTGATAGCCGAATCTGTGATCACGATGCGTGGCGTCAGCCACGCCCCCACCACACAGCAGTGAGACACTCGCCCCCATGCCGTGACACTCCTGTACATGGCCAAACGGCCGAAGCTGTCGAGAGCGCCGCCGTGCCGCTGCCCGTTCGCCCCCGCGAGCACGGCCTCGCGCCGCTCGACCCGAGCGAACGCCCACGCCACACGCCTCGGTAGCAGCCGCCATGTGCCCCACGCTCAAAGCGCGAGAATTTCTTTCTCTTTGGCTTGCACCACGCCATCGATCGCCTGTCCTGCAGCGCCGACGACCTCTTCGACCTTCTTCTTGGCGCGCTCGACGTCATCTTCGCTGGCTGCGCCTTCCTTCTTCAAGTCGCCCAGCATATTGATGGCGTCGTGTCGCGCTTTGCGCACCGACACCCGGCAGTCTTCCGCCGTCTTCTTCGCGACCTTCACCAGGTCGCGCCGCCGGTCTTCGGTCAACGGTGGAATCGGGACCCGGATCAGCAGGCCGTCGACCTGCGGGTTGAGCCCGAGGTCGCTCTCCCGGAGGGCGCGCTCGACGTTCTTGATCTGGTCTTTTTCCCACGGCTTGACGGTCAGCATCCGCGGCTCGGGGACGGCGACGGTGGCCATCTGCGGCAGCGGCGTCATCTGCCCGTAGTAGTCGACTCGAACGCTATCCAGCATGCCGGCATGCGCGCGCCCGGTGCGCAGCTTGGCCAGCTCGCGCTTCAGTGAGACCTGCGCCTTTTCAATGGCCTGATCCAAGTCTTCTATGACTTCGTTCAACATGTCGTTAAGCCTCGTGCCGGGGCCTTCCCGGCGCGCGCGTACGCCTATACCACAGGACCGCGAACGTCACCCGTTACCACCACGGAAGTCACCGGTCCACCACCCGATTTTAGAGCTTGCCCGGCGGGCGCTGCAGTGTAGGCTCGTGGTGTGGACAATGGCTTCGTCAATCTGGTCGCCGTCGTGGCGTTTCTCATCCTCGCGATCAGCGTGATCCCCGCTGTGTTGTACCTCGGCACGCCGAAGTCCGGCAGCGGGTCCGAGCGACAGTAGCTCCGCGCATGCCGCGTTCGCGCCCAGCCTTCGCCAGCGGCGATAGCAATCTCGGCGCGGGCGATCTTCGCACGGTCGATCGCAGCGCGGGGGCTCGGGGAGGCGATCGCGATCGCGGCGGTGAGGGCGCCGCTCCCAGCCCGGCGCCTCGCCCGAGAAAGAAGAGCGCCGTCGAGGCGCCGCTCGATCATCGCGAGCGCATCGCCGAAGCGCTGGGTGTCTACGCTGACGCTCTGCCCCAGGCGCTCGCCGCGCCGGCCGAGGCAATCTACGACGAGTGGGTCGCATTCTTGCTCGCCCTCGCGGGACGATTGCTCTCTGGGCCGTTGCTCCCGCCCTCACCAGCGGAGCGCGACCCGAGCTGGGGCCGTCTGCTCGAGCTCGCTCGCGAGCCGAGCGTCGCCGGGCTCGCCAGGCCCTTCCCGCTGCTCGAGCGCTACCCGGCGAGCCCCGAGGTCACGCACCAGCTCCTCGAGGCGCTTTCCGAGCTCGGCGAGCGCGCGCGGTCGAGCGAAGACGGCGTCGTGCACGAGCTCGGCGCGCTGCACGAGCTGCTGCTCGGGCTCACCTTCGTTCGCCTGGAGAGCCGCGCGCGTCGGATGCGTCGCGGCCGCTCGTGGCTCAGCCCCGCTGACGTGCTCGGTTGGCCCGCGAGCGTTCGCAGCAAGCGGCTGCAGCGCGAGCTCGGCCTGAGCAAGCACAGCGTGCACACCTTTGGTCCACCGCTGTCCCGGGCGACGAGCCCGAGCGCTGTCGAAGAGTGCCTGACGAGCTTGTTCGACCCGCGGGAGGCGCCGCGCACGGCAGGGTGTACCGTGCTCGCCGCGAGCGGTCGGCGGAGGACGAGCGGCGCTCACTACACGCCGTGGAAGCTCTGTCTCGAGCTCGTCGAACGCGTGCTCGGGCCGATCGTCTCCGAGCTGCCTGCGCCCCGCAGCGAGTCGCTCCTCACCCTGCGGGTGTGCGACCCGGCCATGGGCGCCGGCGCGTTTCTGATCGCCGCCACGCGCTACCTCGGTGATGCCCTGTTCGACGCCTGGCGCAGCGAAGGGCGCCCGCCGGGGGGCTCCGCCGCTGCCCAGCCGGAGCCCGGCGCCGAATCGCGGCAGCGCGCCGCGGCCCGGCGCGCGATCGCCGCGCACGTGATCCGCGGGGTCGACAAGAACGCGGTGGCCGCGAGCCTCGCGCGACAGGCGATGACCGCGCTGCTCTCGCCGGAGCCGCCTCCCCCCGAGCTCGGGGCTCAGCTGCGCGCGGGCGACGCGCTGCTCGGGGCGGTCCAGCCCTTGGCACCAGCCGCCCCCGCTCCAGCCGGCGACATCGCGCTCGACTGGCGCTCCGCGTTCGCCGACGTCTTTCGGCGGGACAATCCGGGCTTCGACGCGATCGTCGGCAACCCGCCCTGGGTGGCGTACGTCGGGCGCGCGGCGCAGCCGCTCGAGCCCGAGCTCGCCGCTTTTTATTCGGCGACCAACCCCGCCTTCCGGCGTTACCGCACCCTGCACGGCCTGTTCGTGTATCGCTCTGCCGAGCTGTTGCGAGCGCGAGGCCGGCTGGGCCTGGTGCTGCCCACCTCCGTGGCGGACCTGGCGGGCTACTCCGCCACGCGAGAGGCGCACGACGCGCTCTGCAGCGTCGACGCCGAGCTGCCCGATTGGGGCGACGACGCCTTCGATGGGGTGTTTCAGCCGTGCATGGCCCTGCTCTCGACGCGCCGCGGAGCGCCTCCCAGGGCGGACGGCCCGAGCTCGACCGACCCCGCCTCGAACGCCTCGACGCCCCGCGACGAGGGGCCGCGCGCGACGACCGAGGCGGCCGCGATCGCCCCGCGGGTCTGGCCCTTGCGCAACGATGAGCTGGGCACGCTCGACCGGCGCCTGCTCGAGCGGCTCGCGCGCCTGCCGCGTCTGCCGCCGGAGGCGTTCGGCGAGCGTGGCTTCCAGACCAACGAAGACGACCTGGCGCATCTGTCGCGCGCGCCTCGAGCCGGCGCGCCCTACACGGTCGCGCTGCGCGAAGGCGCCGACATCGGCGAGTTCCGCGCGCTGCCGCCGCAGCTGTTCGCCGACGCTTCCAAGCTCGAGGGCCGTCTGCGCAAGCCCGTCGATTGGCAGCAGGTGAAGCTCTTGATCCGGCAGACGGCGCGCTTCCCGATGGCGGCCCTCTCGGACGGCCAGGGCTTCCGCAACTCCATCCTCGCGGGTTTCGACAGCCCGGGCGCGCCCGCGGCGCTGCTGCTCGGCTTGCTCAACTCGCCGCTCTTTCGCTGGCTGCATTACACCCAGCAGCGGGACGCCCGGCAAGGCATGCCCCAGCTCAAGGTGGGGCACCTGCGCGCGCTCCCGGCGCCACCGTCGGGCTCGGAGCAGGCTCGCGCCGCGATCGAGGCGCTGGCGGGCGGCCTGGGCGCCAAGAACGAAGGCATCGACGCTTCTCTGCGCGCCGAGCTGGACGCCGCCGTCTGCGCCGCGTTCGGGCTCGATGCGGAAGAACGTGAGCTCGTCGCGCGCTGGGCGAGCGAGCATCCTCCACCGCTCTCGCGACGACGCCCACCCGGCGAGAGCACAACTCGGCCGGCCCATCTCCCGGCTCGTGGTCTGTAGCCCCGATGACGGAACACATGCTAGTCGGCCGAGTCGTGGTGCCCGCGTCTGCGTTGGAGAGCTCACTGCAGGCTGCCCCGGCGGCCTCGCTCGCGGCGGCGTCGCCGCCGGCCGAGATCTCAATCGTCGTGCCTGGCTTGAACGAAGGCAAGTCGCTGCCGGAGCTGGCGCGGCGCATCCACGAAGTCCTCGCGCCGCTCGCGCGCTATGAGCTCATCTTCGTCGATGACGGCAGCACCGACGACACCTGGCAGCGCATCAGCGCACTGCACCAGGAGCGAGCCAACGTGCGCGGCGTGAGTCTGCGGCGCAACTTCGGCAAGGCGATGGCGCTCAAGGCCGGCTTCAAGCTCGCGAGCGCCCCCATCTTGGTGATGATGGACGCCGATCTGCAGGACGACCCCGAAGACCTCCCGCAGTTCATCGCCAAGATCCACGAGGGCTACGACGTCGTCGTGGGCTGGAAGGTGAAGCGGCTCGATCCGCTCAACCGGCGCGTGCTCTCCCGCATCTTCAACGGCACGGTGAGCCGGCTCACGCGCGTGAACCTGCACGACATGAACTGCGGCTTCAAGGCGTACCGGCGCGAGGTGATCGACACGATCCCGATCTACGGTGACATGTTTCGCTTCATCCCGGCGCTCGCAGCGGCGCACGGTTTCCGCATCACCGAGGTGCCCGTCAAGCACCACTCGCGCCAGTTCGGCAAGTCGCGCTACGGCCTGGAACGCCTGCTGCGGGGCCTGTTCGACCTGATGAGCGTGCTGTTCCTGATCCGCTACGCGGGGCGCCCGATGCACCTGTTCGGGTTCGTGGGGCTCGTGCTCGGCGTCGGGGGCATCGCGATCAACTGCTATTTGAGCATGCTCTGGCTGCTCGGGTACGGCATCGGCCAGCGCCCGCTCCTGCTGCTCGGCGTGCTGATGACGATCACCGGCGTGCAATTTGCTTCGTTTGGTCTGCTCGGCGAATTTTTGGCGTATCAGGGCCAAAAACAAGGCTATCTCGACACGCTGCCCGTGAGAGATCGCATCGGTTTTTGAGCTGCAATCGTTGGCGCTCGAGCGATCTCGGGTCAAGCTAGCGTCTGTGTACGGCACGTTCGTCGGCAAGCCGAGGGCCTCGCTGCTCTCGGGGCTTGCCCTGGGTCTCTGCCTCTTCATCCCCTCGCGCGCCTCGGCGAGGCCAATACGCACGCCCCCGCCGTCTCCACGTGGGATCCGCGAGCCTCGAGCGTCGTGTTCGGGCTCGGGAGCGCCGTGAGCGGTGACGGTGCGTTTTCGTTCACGAGCTACAACGCCAACTTCAGCTCCACGAACGGGGTCTTGAGCGCCCAGTTCGGCGTGCACTACGTCACGTTCCAGAGCGACGACAGCGCGCCGGTCGCGCGCGGCGTGTCGGCAGGCGGCGTGGCGCTCATCAGCCTGCCGCTCGCGAGCCGCTTCGAGAACGGCGTGCCCAAGTCGAGCTTTGCCTTCTACATCGGCGGAGTGCCGACGGCCATGTTCAGCGGTGAGCTCAACTTCATCTCGGTGCCGCTCGTGCTCGGCGTGGGCCTGCCCCTCTCGCCATCGCCGTACGTCACGTTCCGGCCGTGGGTCGAGCTCTCGCCCGGCTTGAACTTCGACACGCGCATCGACGCCATCTCCACCCAATCCGCCATCGACGCCGCGATGGACGGCAACCTGACGCGCGAAGAGGTGGAGGACCTGGTGGAGGAAGGCCTGAACATCGAGCGCGACACGACGGTGGGCAAGCGCGCCGGCCTGTCTGTCGCCATTCACCTCGGCGAGCGCGTCGACATCGATGGCAACCTGATGATCGGCGCTGGCCACCCCGGGGCCGTGTCGCTGGGAGCGGGCCTGGTGTTTCGCTGGGATGCGATGGTACACGAGCTCGACCGCACGGGTCCGCGCGAGGCCGACGCCGAGAGCTGCAACGAGATCGCCGCGCGCTATCATCGCCAGTGCCCGCTGCGCCGCGACGGGCGGGCCACACCGCGACGCCGCGTGGCGCCCGAGCCGCTTCGGCGGCGCGAGCCTGCCAGCCGCCGCGCGCCCGGTCCGGGTGCTCCGTATCGCTCGTCGGCCCCCCTCGGCGCGCCGCCGTCGGCGTCACCCCCCGGCGCTTCTCCCCCCGGAGTGTCGCCCCAAGGCGCGTTTGCGCCGCCCGCGGCCGCTCCGGCCCCGGCAACACCGGCGGGCTCGACGAGCGGCGCCCCAGCGCAGAAGAGGCCCGCGCCCAGTTCCGCGCCAGCGCCGGGCGCGACCCCGGGCCCGGCACCCCGGCCCAAACCGGGCGAGCTGCCCCCGCTGCAAGCAGCGCCCCCGCGCACGCCATGAGCTCGATGACGCTCCATGCCGAAGCAGCGACGGTCGCCGCGCCGGGCGCTCGGCAACTCCGCCACATCGCCGCCGCCCGAGCGCGTGTCATGATGAAGTCACGCGCCGGCTGCCCGCGAGTTGCTTCCGCACGCGCCAGGCGACACGGGCAGACACTGCCTTACCCGCGAGCGCTGGGAAGAGGGCTTGCGCCGCTCGTCGCTCTTGCTCCGTCAGCCGCTCGGGTTGAGTGCGTTCGACAATCCGAGTAGGCTCAATCCCGCGGCCCGATCCCTTCGAACGACGGACAAGATAGCCCAAGAGATGCGCAAGATCTTCATCCTCGACACCAACGTCCTGCTCCACGACCCCCAAGCCATCTTCAAGTTCGAAGACAACGACCTGATAGTTCCCATCTATGTGATCGAAGAGGTCGATCGCTTCAAGCGCGACTCGAGCGAGCGCGGGCGGAACGCGCGCGAAGTGGGGCGCCTAATCGACTCACTGCGCGAAGACAGCGGCGGCTCGCTCGCGGACGGAACGCCCGTCGGCGCCGGCGGCACGCTCAAGGTCTACGTGCCCTCACGGCGCGCCGAGCTGCGCGCAGCGCTCAACCCGAGCTCGGGCGACAACGCCATCCTGCAGGTGGCTACCGAGCTGCGCGACAGCAACCCCGAGCGGCAGACGGTGTTTGTCACGATGGACACCAACCTGCGCATCCGGGCTGACGCGCTCGGCGTGAAGACGGCCAACTACCAGAACCAGTCGGTACAGCTCGACAACCTGAAGCCGGGCGTCATCGAGCTCGTGCACCCGGCGCTCGACGGCTTCTTCAACACCGGCGAGATCGAGGTCGAAGACGGGCGGCTCTACCCCAACCTGTGCGTGATGCTGCGCAGCGCTGACGACGAGAAGCGCACGGGGCTCGGCCGCTGCGTGGGAGACGGCAAGATACGCCGCGTGGCGGTGCCCACCGAGGGCATCATGGGCGTGCGCCCGCGCAACCGCGAGCAGACGTTCGCGCTGGACCTGTTGCTCGATGATTCGGTGCGCCTCGTCACGCTGGTCGGCGCTGCCGGCACCGGAAAGACGCTGCTGGCGCTCGCCGCCGGGCTCAAGCGCTGCGTGCAGCACGGCGCCTACACACGCCTGCTCGTCAGCCGCCCCATCATCCCGCTCGGGCGCGACCTCGGGTTCCTGCCAGGCGACGTCGACGAGAAGCTCGCGCCCTGGATGAAGCCCATCTTCGACAACCTCGAGTTCCTGCTGCTCAGCGGCGGCAAGCGGCGCGGGCTGCCCGAGCTCGACGAGATGATGACGAGCGGCATCATCGAGGTCGAGCCCCTCACCTACATCCGAGGCCGCAGCTTGCCGCAGCAATACGTGATCGTCGACGAGGCGCAGAACCTCACCCCGCACGAGGTGAAGACGATCGTCACCCGCTGCGGCGAAGGCACCAAGATCGTGCTTACGGGCGACCCCTTCCAGATCGACAACCCCTACGTCGACTCGGCCACCAACGGCCTCACCTACGCCGCGAACCGCATGCACGCCGAGTCGCTCGTCGGCCACATCGTGCTGACGAAGGGCGAACGCAGCGCCCTCGCCAACCTGGCCGCCGCCAAGCTGTAAGGCGAAAAGGGTCCAAGGGGCCGAGGGTCCAAGGATTCTCGGCGGTCCCTGCAGGCTCGTCGCGAACGCCGCCACCCCCGGCTGCGCGACCCCGTTGACCCCTCGGACCCCCAGGCCATTCACCCTCCGCTCTTCACTCTGACGGCGCCGCCCGATCGGGCCCGAGCGTCCCCTCGATCAGCGCCGAGTTGGCGCGGATGATCTCGAACACGAAGTCGATGACGGCGGAGATCGGCTCGGAGAGCCGCATCTCGCGCCGATAGACGAGCGACAGCGTGCGCGTCGCGATCACCTCCGGTGTGAGCCGCACGAGGCCGGGCTCGGCATCGGCGAGCACGCACGGCAAGGCCGCGAGCCCGAGCCCGCTCGACGCCGCCGTCACCATGTCGATCATCTCGCGGCTGCGGAGCACCACGCTCGCGGCTGCCGCTCGCGCCTCGAGCCACTGCGCCGCCGGCAGCTGAGAGAGGCTCGGGTGGTACCCGAGCAGGTCGTGCCCCCCCAGCTCGTCGAGGCTCTCGGGTCTGCCGCGGCGCGCCAGGTAGGTCGGCGCAGCATACAGTGACCAGCCCGTAACGCAGAGGCGGCGCGCGATCAGGTCGCCGCCCTCCACCGGCGCGCCGCGCACGGCGAGGTCGGCCTCGGATTGCTCCAGGTCGACGACGCGGGCTCCGCTCACGATCTCCAGCAGCAAGCCCGGGTGTCGCTCGCGGAGCGCGCCGAGGCCCGCCACGAACAGGCGCGCGAACCCCGACGGCACCGCCAGCCGCACGCGCGCGACGCCGCCCTCGGCGAGGTCGCGCAGCGCGTGCACGCTGCGCTCGATCTGCTCGGCGATGGGTAGCAGCTGCTCGCCGAGCGCGGTGAGACGTAGCCCGTCTGGTCCCCGCAGCACCAGCGCCGCACCGAGCGCTCGCTCCAGCGCTGCGAGCCGGCGCCCGATGGTGGTGTGCTCGGTGCCGAGCTTGCGCGCGGCCCCCGCCAGCGTTCGCGCGCGGGCGGCCTCGAGGAAATAGCGCAGGTCGTCCCAGTCGAGATCGGCTTGGCCTGGCATGCCAGTATCGTACGCTTTTTGCCGCGCGCCGGGGGTGTGCGTACGTGCACGGCCCTGGGCGCGCGCGAGGAATGGGCAAAGCCGAGCGCCGAGCGCAGGTTCTCCGGGCGCGGCGGCGACACCCGCCGCTGCCGCGCCACCGACCCCTTTTGGAAGAGGATCCCGATGCTCGACGCCGATGCTCACTATTTTGCGATGCTCCTGCCGCTGCTCGCGGCCTGCGCCGCCCCCCCGCGGCACGCCGCTGCCGATCCCCAGGCACCGACGCGCCAGTCCGACGCGACCGCGACCGAGCCGCTCGCGCCGGTGCTGCTGGGCGAGGCGCGCGAAGTGATCGAGTTCTGGCGCGCTGCCGGCCCCAGCCTCTGGTTCGCGAAGGATCTCGACTTCGATCGGCGGTTTCGGGAGCGCTTCGCCGACGCTTACGCCGCCGCAGCGAGCGGCGCGCTCGCCCACTGGGCACAGACCGCCGACGGCTCGCTCGCGCTGATCCTGCTCTTCGATCAGTACCCTCGCAACGCTTTCCGCGGCACGGCGCGGATGTACGCGACCGATGAGGCGGCACGCGCCGAAGCCGAGCGGGCCGTCGCCGCTGGCTTCGATCGGACAGTGGCGCCGGAGCTGCAACCGTTCGTGATCCTGCCCTTCGGGCACTCCGAGTCGCTCGCCGACCAGGAACGGTCCGTCGCGCTGTGCCGCCGACTCGGCCCGCCTCATCTCTCGCACGCCGAGCACCACCGCGACATCGTGCGGCGCTTCGGGCGCTTCCCGCACCGCAACGCCATCCTGGGGCGCAGCTCGACCGACGCCGAACGGACGTACCTCGAGAACGGCGGGTATCAGGGATGAGCGCTGCGATGCCCGCGACGCTGGCAGAGCCGGTGGAGAGCGCGCAGATCGCCGACGGCGGCGACCTGCGCTCGCTGCTCGGCGAGCTGAGCACGGCGGCAGGAGCGCTCGCCGCGCTCGCCGCCGCGTTCAACGCGCGCACGCGAGGGGCTCCACTCGCGCCGAGCCTCGCGGCTCCGGTGCGCGGCGTGCTCGACGCGCTCGGGATGAGCGAGACCGTCGATCGGCTGCCGGTCGACGAGCTGCGGGGGCTGCTGGCGGAAATCAGAGTGTTCGGCGGCAGCCACCGGCGTCTGGCGGCGCGCGAGCCCCCCCTGCCCGGCTGGCAGCCGCCGGACGCCGACTTCATCCAGGCGGCGGGCGACGTGTCTGCGGGGTTGCCTCGCGTGCTAGCGCGCCGGGTGGCACCGCGCCTCGAGGGCCTCTCGGCTCGGCTCGAACTGCTCGGGGCTCGCTTCCTCGACGTCGGCGCTGGCGCTGCCGCGCTCTCGGTCGAGATGGCGCGCACTTGGCCGCGGCTCACGATCGTCGGCCTCGAGCCGTGGGCGCCGGCGCTCGAGCTCGGGCGTCTCAACGTGCGTGCCGCCGGTCTGGGGGACCGCATCGAGCTGCGCGGCGAGTGCGGTGAGCAGCTCGCCGACGAGGCCAGCTACGACCTGGCCTGGATCCCGAGCCTGTTCATCGCCGAGCCCGCGCTCCGGGCGGTGGTCGAGCGCGTGTGGCGCGCGCTGCGCGACGGAGGCTGGCTGCTCTTGCCGGTGCTGCGCGCCGACGCGGGCTCGCTCGCAGGCAGCGTCGTGCGACTGCGCAGCGCGCTCTGGGGTGGCAGCGCACCGACGCTCTCCGAAGCCGCGGCCCTGCTCTCATCCGCCGGGTTCGTCGATCTGCAGAGCTTCGCCAGCGCGCCCACCAGCGCCACGGGCCTGCTCGCCGCGCGCCGTGCCCCCGCGTCTCGCGGCTGACGCTCGCTCGGGGCCTCCCCCATCGGCGCGCAGCGGCGCTGCGCCGCGAGCACCGATCGGGGGGAGGCAAGCCGCGCTGCGCGGCGGGTGGGGGCAGCTCTTTCAGCGCCTTTGGCTCGCGGCGCCGCGACTCGTCGCCACGGGTAACCTCTGCTCGTCGGCGCTCGGACGCCGCCCCTTCGCGCCGACGGGACGCGGTCTTGCAGCGCCCATGGCCTGCAGCATGACATCGTCGATGCAGAGCTCGCTCAGCGCCGTGTCACCCTGCGCCGTGTCACCCTGCGCCGTATCATTCAGCGCCGTATCATTCAGCGAACCGTCGTTCGCGCTGGAGGCGACGAACGCCAATCCCGCCATGCGGTCGTCACGCTCGGCGACAAATTCGATGTCAAAGCGGCCGGGCTCGGCCTGGACCGGGACCGCGGCCACGAGCGCTGGTGTGTAAGGCTCTTTCTGGTGGCCCACCTTGACGACGAGGTCGACGGGATGGGGTCCCGACGACCACGCGCGCAGCGACAAGCGATAGCGCTTGCCGCGCTCGAGCTCGAACGAGCTCGGGGTGAGGCGCCGCTCGTCCCAGGGCCAGCCGCCGAGCACTTGCTGGCGGCGCTCGAGCCTCGTGCAGAGCGCCCCGGTTTGCACCGAGTAGTAGGGGGCGACCGACGAGTCGCCAAGGCCCTGCCAGTTGCGCACCGACCACATGCTGTCGCCGTACGAGAAGTCGCCGTTGCTGATGAGATTCTGGCCGGCGACACTCTGGCCCGCGCGCTCGGGTCGCACGTCGCCGCGCGCGGTGACGCTCGTGCCCTCGGGGAAGACCGGCCCGTGCCCGAGGCGCGAAACTCCGACATGAGGGACCGCCACAGAGCGGATCGCTTGCAGCGCGGTGCTCGGCGAGAGCCAGGGCGAGCTCTCATCGGCCGGAGAGCTCAAGCTCTCGGCGAGGCGCTGGGCGATGGCCAGATCGGCCACCCCGAGGTCGGCGCTCGGGGGGAGTTCGTCGCCCGAGCGAGCCCGACCCCCTCCAAAGCGCGGCTCGCGGTCGAGTGAGCCGCCAGGAGGCGTGACCATCTGCCGCTCGCTCTCCCTGGCGAGGCGCAGGGCTCGCTCGACGGCGACCGCGAGATCGGCGCCCCGCGGCTCGAGCGCGGAGGGCCAGCTGGAAGGCCCCTCGCTGAAAGATGCCTCGCCGGCAGGCAGCTCGCTCGCTGCCGTGGGCACGAGCGGTGTCGATGAAGCGGGAACCGCCGCAGCCGGTGTGAGGGTCGTGCTGGGACCCCAGGCTGTGCTCGGCGTGAAAGCGTTGCGATCGAGGGCCGCGAACGGGCTGAGACGCGCCGCACGCGGCGAAACCGCGGGCGAAGACAGTGCGGGAATTGACGCCGCCGGAATTGACGCTGCCGGAATTGACGCTGCTGGTGCAAGCGCGGCCGGTGGCTGCCACCTCGGGCGATAGAGCCCCGCTGCAGCGCTGGCTCCCTCGGAGGGCGCCGTGGCGGTGCCAGTGGAGGTAGCGGTGCCAGTGGAGGTAGCGGTGCCAGTGGAGGTAGCGCCCGAGGCGCGAGCGAACCCGCTCGCCGCGACGGACGCGGGCTCCACCGGACGCCGTGCGTCGGCGATGACGAGCACGACGAGCCCGATCATCAGTGTTGCACCCGCGGCGCGCGCGAGCAGCGGGCGCATCTGCGCCACGAGCAGCCCTTGCTCGGCGAGCCACCTCGAGTGCAGCGGCGATACGTCCTCGATCGGCGCGGACCAGTGCTCGCGCGGGATGCGCCTCGAGAGGTCGCTCGCGCTCTCCCCGGCGTCGATGCCGCTAGCACCCAGGGCGCCGCCCTCGCGACGCTGGAGGTCCGCGCGGTGGCTCGCACTGCCGTGAAACTCACTGCCGTGAAACTCACCGCCGTGAAACTCACCGCCGTCCACTTCATCGCCACCAACCATGCCCCCCATCTCGATGCCTGGGCGCTCGACGCTGCGCAGGCGCCGGCGGCCGCTCGCGGCACCGGGCTCTGCCAGCTCGCGCGCGCGCTCGAGCAAGCGCTGACGAACCGCGTCGGGCGCGCGCTCGGCTCGGCGCGCCTCGCGCATGTCGTCGAGCCGCTCGCGCATTTCGTCGAGCCGCTCGCGAGCGGAGAGGCGAGCATCGTTCACGGGGCGGCGGCGCTCAGTCATCGCGCGTGCCTCCCGCGCGGACGTGCCGGCCCGCGCTGGACCCGCCGACCGCACCGCCCCCGCCGACCGCACCGCCCCCGCCGACCGCACCGCCCCCGCCGACCGCACCGCCCCCGCCGACCGCGCTGCCTTGGTCGCCCCGGGATCGCTGGCCATCGCCATGACGCTCGCAGCAACGTCGGAATACGACCCAGGCACGTCGAACGCGCGAGAAGACGGCCGACTCGGCGACGCCGAGCTGGTCGGCGATCTCGCGGGCGGTGAGCTGCTCGAGCTCGAACAGGATGAAGGCGACCCGCTGCGCTTCGGGCATCTCGTCGAGTGCCTGACGCAGCACGGCGAGCTGCCGGTTGCGCTCGAGCGACTGCTCCGGCGTGCGCTGGCCCGGCCGCTCCACGAACGACCCCGCGTCGAGCGCGTCCATCGATTCGGTCAAATCTTCCGGGCGCCGCCGGCGGCTGCGCCGCCAGTTGGCGACGACGCGTGCCGTGGTCGCTGCGACGAACGCGCGCTCGCGCGCGACCTCGATGTCGTCCAGGCGACGGACGATCACCACCAGCACCTCCTGCACCACATCTTCGACCTCGTGCGGTGGCACGCCGAGGTCGCGCGCGGTGCGCCAGGCGCTGTCGAGGTGGCGCTGAACGATACCCTCTAAGCGTGCTGCCTGCGCTGTCGTTCGCTCCGCATCGCTCTCGGCCTGCGCGATGGCGGGAGCGAACAGCGCGTGATGGAGCAGGGGCAGCGTAAACGGCATGGTCGCCGGGGCTCGCACCTGCGGTGGCCCCTATTCCCACCCAATGTCCGGCAAAAAAGAGTTCCAGACCAGCGGCGGCCGAAAAAGTAACGGGCGAGCTTCGGCCCTCTAGCTCGAGCTCGAGGGTGCCACGTTCTCGCTCCAAATTTGATCGGCCCGGGAGGCTGCCGTAGGTTGGGCGCGTGCGGCGGTGGCTCGGTTTCTGCTTCCTGCTCGCCCTCGGCTGCGCGCACGAGGGCCACGTTCCCGCGGCGTGGGACGCGACGGCCGTGCAGAGCCTGCGCATTCCCGGCGGCAAGCGCTGCCTCTCGGTGCTCGATCGCCTGGGCGTGAAATACACCAAGCTCTCGCCGCGGGGCCGCGTGAGCACCCCGGTCGAGATCCGGAGTGACATCGCGGGCATCACCTTCAAGCCAAAGCTGGTGTGCGACTGCCGGCTGGCGCTGGCGTTGCATTGGTCGGCACCCGTGCTCGAGTCCTGGCATATCCGCGAGGTGGAACATTACGGAGCCTACTCCAACCGCACCACCCGTCGCGGTCGACCGAGCCTGCACGCGCAAGGGCTCGCGCTCGACGTGGCGCGCTTCAAATTTCCCGACGCACGGCTCGACGTGGTGAGCAATTATGAGCGCGGCTGGGGCGCGGGTTGCCGGCCGGACGCGCCCGCCCTGAACCGTGTGGTGTGCCAGCTGCGAGAGCTCGGCCTGTTCCGGGAGCTGATCACCCCCGACCACGACAGCGATCATCGGGACCACGTGCACCTCGGTATCCTCCCGCTGTGAAGATCCTCGTAAGCTCGGGGCCTCTCTAGGTCTCGATATGTCTCTGCCCCGCATCGTCGTGCTCGACGGCTTCACCCTGAACCCCGGCGATCTGAGCTGGGCCCCGCTCGGCGCCGTCGGGCGACTCACCGTGTTCGAGCGCAGCACGCCCCGCCAGCTCCCGTCCCGAGCGGCAGGCGCCGAGCTGCTGATCACCAACAAGGCGGTGATCGACCGGGCGGCGATCGAGGCGTTGCCGGAGCTGCGCTACATCGGCGTCACCGCCACCGGCACCAACATCGTCGATCGCGAGGCTGCCCGCGCGCGCGGCGTGGTGGTGAGCAACGTGCCGAGCTACGGCGCCGACTCCGTGGCAGAGCATACGCTCGGCTTGATGCTGGAGGGGGTCAAGCACCTGTCGCGGCACCTCGGCGCGGTGCGGGCGGGCCGCTGGTCGCAGCAGCCCGATTTCAGCTTTACCGTCGCCCCCGTGAGCTTGCTCGCGGGCAAGACGCTCGGCCTGGTCGGGCTCGGCGCGATCGGCGGGCGCGTCGCGGAGCTCGCCCGCGCGTTCCGCATGACGGTGATCGCCGCGCGGCGTGAGGGGAGCGACGCGGCCGCGCCTGGCGTCGAGCGGGTGCCGCTCGACGAGTTGCTCGCGCGCGCCGACGTGGTGAGCCTGCACTGCCCGCTGACGCCGGAGAACGAGCGCTTCGTCGACGCGCGGCGCCTCGCGCAGATGAAGCCGACCGCGATCCTCGTCAACACGTCGCGTGGAGGCCTGATCGACGAGGCCGCGCTCGCCGAGGCGCTCGGGCGCGGGCAGCTCGCGGGCGCCTACCTCGACGTGCTCGGGGTCGAACCCCCGCCCGAGGGGCATCCGCTCCTCGGGCAGCCCAACTGCTGGGTCACGCCGCACATGGCCTGGGCCAGCATCGAAGCACGACGGCGGCTGCTGGAGGTGTCGATCGCGAACGTGTGCTCGTTCCTCGCGGGTCACCCGGTGAACGTGGTGACCTGAGCCGCTCCGCGCGCGACCGCGCGGAGGCTCGATGGCTTGCGCGGGGGCGCGGCCGGCTGCTATGTGCGCCTGGGCCATGAGCAGCCCCGTCGACGAAACCTTCAAAGCCATCCGCCAGGCCTGCTCGGCGGGCCTGTGGTCGCAGGCGGTCGAGCTGGTGCGGGCGGCGGCGGTGGCCGGCGTCAGCGAGACCGAGGATGAGATCGTGTGCCGGGTGCGCACGCCGAACCGCGTCGTCGCGCCGAAGGTGACGCTATACCCGCTCGACGAGGAGTGGGACTGCGACTGTGACAGCAAGCTGCCGTGCTGCGAGCACGTCGCGGCAGCCATGATCGCGGTGCGGCGCGCGCAGCAGGAGGGCGTCTCCCTGCCGAACGACGCGCGCTCGGGCGCTCACCTCACGTACCGCTTCAAGACGGTGCGCGACCAGCAGCTGTTGCTCGAGCGCTACCTGGTGAAGCCCGATGGCGCCGCCGAGCTGCTCGATCGCAGCGTCGCCGGCATCGCCTCGAGCGCGAGCGACGTGCGGCGGCTCGTGCCCACGCAGAGCGACATCGCGATCGATCGCCTCATGGGCCAGCGCCTGCACGGCGGGCTGGGCGGCGAGAGCTTGCAGGGCGTGCTGCTGGCGCTCGGCGGCGCGCCGCACGTGGAGCTCGACGGCAAGCCGGTGAAGGTGGAAGGCTCGCCGGTCAAGCCGATCGCGCGCGTGCTCGACGACGGCAAGGGCTTCAAGGTCGTGCTGGAGAAAGACCCGCGCGTGGGCGACGTGGTGGTGCCGGGCGTCGCGCTGGCGACCGACGGCTCGCTGCTCGTGCTCGGCGAGACAGAGCTCTCGGGCGCGTCGCTCGAGCGGCTGCCGAGCTCGCGCAGCTACGGCCCGAAAGAGGTGTCGGCGCTGGTGACGGAGGTGCTGCCGGCGCTGATGAAGCGCGTGCCGGTGGACGTGAAGACGGAGCGGCTGCCGAAGCTCACCCGATCGCTCAGGCCGAGCATCGCGCTCGAGGTGGAGCAGGTCGGCAACACGCTGAGCGTGCTGGCCACGCTGGTGTACGGCACGAACGCGCGCATCGACGGGAACCACCTGGTGCACCTCGAGGGCGACGTGCCGATCCGCGACGAGGAAGGCGAGAAGCGCGCGGTTCGGCGCCTGAAGGAGCAGCTCGATCTGGCGCCGGGCAACCGGATCATCGTCAACGGGGCGCCCGCGGCGGCGCTCGCCGAGCGGCTCGACCACTACAGCGGCGAGATCCGGGGGCGGTCGCCGCAGGGCTTCATCGAGAAGAAGGGGCTCGAGGCGCGCGTCGGCTTCGACGGCGGCGCGCTCTCGATCGAATTCGCGGTCGCCGGCGAGGGCCCGGCGCGCCGCGCCAGCGCGGAGGCGGTGCTCTCGGCGTGGCAGAGCGGGCTCGGCCTGGTGCCGCTGGTCGACGGCGGCTGGGCGCCGCTGCCGACGGGCTTCCTCGAGCGCCATGGTCGGCGCGTCGCGGAGCTGCTGGCTGCCAAGCAGGCGCGTGACGCCGACGAGCCCCTGCCCGCTTACGCGCTGCCCGCCCTCGCCCAGCTCTGTGGCGACCTGGGCGTGGAGCCTCCGGGCGATCTGCGGCGGCTCGCGCCGTTGATCGAGGGCTTCGAGACGATCCCCGAGGCCCCGCTGCCGGCGGATCTACGCGCCGAGCTGCGCGACTATCAGCGCCGCGGCGTAGACTGGCTGTGCTTCCTGCGCGACATCGAGCTCGGCGCCACGCTCGCGGACGACATGGGCCTCGGCAAGACGCTCCAGACCTTGTGCGCGATCCGCGGCCGCACGCTGGTGGTCGCGCCGCGCAGCGTGCTGCACAACTGGAAGAACGAGGCCTCGCGCTTCCGCCCGGGGCTGCGCTGCGAAGTGTTCCACGGCCCGAAGCGCGCGCTCGACCCGAAGGCGGACATCATCATCACCACCTACTCGGTGCTGCGCCTCGATCAAGAGCTCTTGGCGGCCGAGAAGTGGGACACGGTGGTGCTCGACGAGGCCCAGACCATCAAGAATCCCGACAGCCAGGTGACGCGCGCGGCCTACCGGTTGCGCGCGGGCTTCCGCGTCACGCTCAGCGGCACTCCGGTCGAGAACCGGCTGGAGGAGCTGTGGAGCCAGTTTCAGTTCACGAACCCCGGCTTGCTCGGCAGCCGACAGTACTTCCAAGATCAATACGCCACGCCGATCCAGGACGGGCGCGCCGACGCCGCCAAGCAGCTGCGCACGAAGATCCGCCCGTTCTTGCTACGCCGCCTGAAGCGCGATGTGGCCAAGGAGCTGCCGCCGCGCACCGACCTGGTGCTGGAGTGTGACCTGGGCGAAGACGAGCGCGCCGTCTACGACGCGATCCGCGCGGCCACGCAGAAAGAGGTCGTCGAGCGCCTGCGCGCTGGCGGCAGCGTGCTCCAGGCGCTCGAGTCGCTCCTGCGCCTGCGGCAGGCGGCCTGCCACAGCGCGCTCGTTCCGGGGCAGCGAGCAGACAGCTCGAGCAAGGTGCAGGAGCTGCTCGCCGCGCTCGAAGAGGCCACGGCGGAGGGCCACAAGTCGCTGGTGTTCTCGCAGTGGACGAGCTTCCTCGACCTGATCGAGCCGCACCTGGCCAAGAGTCAGATTCCGGCGCTGCGGCTCGACGGCGGCACGCGCGACCGCCAGGGCGTCGTCGACCGCTTCCAGTCGAGCTCGGGGCCACCGGTGTTGCTGATGAGCCTGAAGGCGGGCGGCACGGGGCTGAACCTCACCGCCGCCGATCACGTGTTCTTGATGGACCTGTGGTGGAACCCTGCGGTCGAGGACCAGGCCGCCGATCGCGCGCACCGCCTGGGACAGGAGCGACCGGTGTTCGTGTATCGACTGGTGGCAAAAGATACCGTCGAAGAGCGCATCCTCGATCTGCAGCAGCGCAAGCGAGGCATCGCCGACGCGGCGCTCGGCGACGCCGACCAAGCCGGAGGCTTGACCCGCGACGATCTGCTGACGCTGCTCGAATGAACGAGCCCGAGGGGCGGGGCCGCGAGCGACGGCATGGCGCCGCGAGCGACGGCATGGCCCTGCGCTGCCGCGGCGGCGAGCAGGCGAGCGCGGCGGGCGCGTAGAGGCTAGACTCGGGGCATGACCTCTCCCGTCTACATCGCCAGCATCGCTCGCACCCCCATCGGCTCGTTCCTCGGCGGCCTGTCGTCGCTCAGCGCGCCCCAGCTCGGGGCCGTGGCGGTCGGGGCGGCCGTGCGCCGTGCCGGGCTCGAGCCCGGGCAGGTCGAAGAGGTGTGGATGGGCAACGTGCTCTCCGCCGGCATCGGGCAAGCGCCAGCGCGCCAGGCAGCGCTCGGCGCGAAGCTGCCCGAGAGCGTGCCCTGCACGACCGTGAGCAAGGTGTGTGGGTCGGGCCTGCAAGCGCTCATCCTCGCCTACCGCAGCATCCTGCTCGGAGACGTCGACCTGGCGGTGGCGGGCGGGATGGAGTCGATGTCGAACACGCCCTACTACTTGCCGCGCGCGCGCA